>Ga0206869_1072_pt1 | contig 20941 bp, 20 predicted proteins | sample Alteio_BWOrgCont_35_FD_152618 | JGI IMG/M metagenome (GOLD analysis project Ga0206869, IMG submission 152618) | Enriched cells from forest soil in Barre Woods Harvard Forest LTER site, Petersham, Massachusetts, United States -... | ecosystem: Environmental > Terrestrial > Soil > Temperate forest >... | reverse complement strand
GTTCCACGCGCGCGCGGCGGTAGGCCTCTTCACGCAGCAAGCCACTGCGTATCAGGTCTTCTGCATAACTCTCAATGTGAAAGGTCAGCTCATCTTCGATTTCGCTGTTGAGTTGTTCTGCGCGTGTGACAGCTTTCCACCATGTAGCGACCCGGCTGGCAAATCTCATACTTCCTCCGGTGTTGCTTTTAGAACAGCGCCGATGGCATCTGCCATGTGGTTCCACTTCTCTGTCTCAGCATGGAGGCGCCGACGGCCGGGAGGGGTCAGCCGGTAGTATTTCGCTTTACGGTTGTTTTCACTCTGTCCCCATTCGCTTGCAATCCATCCTTCGTGCTCCAGGCGGTAGAGCGCCGGATACAGCGATCCCTGCTGAATCTCAAGCCGATTGCCAGATATCTGCTGAATGCGTAACAGTACGCCATAACCGTGCAAAGGGCCCAGTGAGACGGCTTTCAGCACCATCATGTCCAAGGTGCCCTGCAACAAATCGCTCTGTTTTCCCACGAAGTCTCTTCCTCCTAGGTTGGCTAGGAGAATAGCGCGACACTCCTAGCCAGTCAAGGAGAGCCTTAACCTTTGGACAGATAGAAAAAGCGCAGAAGAAAAAGCGCCGCCAGCAGGTACAGCATCCATTCCTCTTTACGGAATCTTCCGCTGAAGATCCGCAGCAATGCGAAGGACACAATGCCGAAGCTCAGTCCATTTGCAATCGAATAGGTTAGCGGGATCGTCACCAGTGTAAGAAACGCAGGGAAGGCAACCAGCGGATCGGACCACTTGATATCGCTGATCGATGACAGCATCAGGCCGCCGACAACGATCAGCGCAGGGGAGGTGGCAGCGATGGGAATTGCCCCCACCAGAGGTGCGATGAAGAGTGTCACAAGAAAAAGCAGCCCTGTGACAATCGCCGTAACGCCCGTCCGTCCGCCTGCGGCAACTCCCGCACTCGATTCGATGTAGCTCACAACTGTGCTCGTTCCCGTGAGCGATCCGGCAATCGTCGCCGTGGCATCTGCGAAAAAGATACGGTTCAGTCGTGGAATGTGATGATTCGCGTCGATCAGTCCAGCTTTCTTGCTGACGGCAACAAGAGTACCGATATTGTCGAAGAGGTCGACAAACAGAAAGACAAAGATAATCTCGAGTGCGCCTACATGAAGTGCACCGCGAATGTCTAGTTTTAATGCTGTCGCTGTAATGTCGGAGAAGTGATAGCTCTGCGGCTGCCAGCGCACCAGGCTGAAGGTCCAGCCTGTAAGCGCGGTTCCGAGAATGCCGATCAGCATCGAGGCTCGCACATGAAACACCTGCAGCAGCGCGATCAGTAAAAGCCCAAAGACAGCCAATGCTGTTTGTGGATTGCGAAGATTGCCCAGCGCGACCACAGTTGCCGGATCCGGGACAATGATGCCCGCATTGTGAAGCCCGATAAACGCAATAAACAATCCAACGCCGCCTGCCACGGCAGCGTGTAATTCATGTGGTATCGCGCTAACCAGTAGCTGGCGAATACCGCCAATCGTAAGCAGGAGAAAGATGACTCCGGAGAGAAACACGGCACCGAGCGCTGTCTGCCACGGAACCCCCATATGCTTCACAACCGTGTAGGTGAAATAAGCGTTAAGCCCCATCCCCGGTGCCAGGGCAATCGGATATTTCGCTAAGGTACCCATCAAAATGCTGCCAAGTGCAGCGCAGCAGCAGGTAGCCGCAGTAACCGCAGCAATAGGCATCCCGGCTTCATGCAGGATCGCCGGGTTCACGAAGACGATATAAGCCATCGTGATAAACGTAGTAAACCCGGCGAGAATCTCCGTACGCCAGTTGGCTTCGAGCGTGTCGAAAGAGAAATAGCGTTCTAAAGCAGGAAGAATCCTTCCGCGCTTTTCGGGTGCTGTGGCTGTACGCATGCTTGGGCGTAGTCTACACAGAAGGCTTCGTCAGCCCCAAACTTCTTTCACTGGGTCAGGAAATAGCAAGACGCTTTTAGCCGTCGAAGACAGTTGTTAGAGTCCGACACTCATCCTGGTTCGCGGATCGAGATAATCCCGCAGTGCATCGCCCAGAAAGTTAAACGAAAGGACGCAGAGCATCACGGCAATCGCTGGAAATACCACCAGGTGGGGTGCATCGAAAAGATGCGAACGCGCGTCATTCAGCATCGAGCCCCAACTGGGTGCCGGCGGCGGCACTCCCAGGCCAAGGAAGCTCAGAGTAGCCTCTGCCAGCACTGCTCCGGCCATACCGATGGCCGACTGCACAATGACCGGCTGCAAAATATTAGGCAAAATGTGCCGCGTAAAAATGCGCAGATCGCCCGCGCCAAGCGATCGCGCAGCTTCTACAAATTCACGCTCGCGCACCGCAAGCACCTGCGCTCGAACTAGTCGCGCATAGCCTACCCATCCTCCAATTGAGAGGGCAAGAATTAGATTAACGAGCCCAGGTCCGAGAAATGCAACGAAAGCAATCGCCAGCAGAATTCCCGGTAACGCCAGAAACGCGTTCATCACAAACACATTGAGCAGGGTATCGAGCAAGCCACCATAGTAGCCGGCAAGTCCGCCCAGAATAAGCCCCAACAGCAAGGAACAGCCCACCACGGATGAAGCAACCAGGAGCGAAAGCCGTGCGCCATACAACGTGCGGGAGAAGATGTCGCGCCCCAACTCATCTGTTCCAAACCAGTGCGCATGCTCGGGTGCTGCAAGACGATGATTGAGGTCAATGGCAGCCGGATTGTAGGGTGCAAACAGTGGTGCAAACAGCGCTATGACGATAAACAAGATAAGCAGCGCCATGCCGATCACAGCAAGCGGCTGTCGACGAATTGTGCGCGAAAATAGTGGAGTAGCCAAAGAAAAGAGTAGCAGCACTCGTTGCCTGTAGCCCAGCTACCAGTTGCAATTTTCGGCCAAACTGTTTTTTAAAGTTGGTTGTGAAAACGAAAGCCCCGCAGATAGCGGGGCTTTTTGTTGCGTTACTTTATAGTTTCTCCCACGCTAACGAGCCACGCGTTCCGTACTCGAAACAAAATAAGCAGCGTGGTGCCGCGAACCTGAAGCCATGAGCGCTTCAATTGCTTCCAGCGTCTGAATTCCACCTCTGGCTCCCGCTGCCATGCAATTCAATGCAGCCGCCGCGCAGGCAAAGTCAAGCTGCCGGTCAAGCGGCCAATCCTGAAGTAGTCCGTAAATAAATCCGGCATGGAAGATATCTCCCGCTCCGGTTGTATCTACCACCGGAACCGAGTATGCCGCCGAGTAGTGCAGTTGCTTGCCATCCCAGGCCAGCACCCCTTCATGCCCTAGCGTCGCTGCTGTCAGAGTGCAATCATAACGTCGCTGCATCTGCTTCAAAGCCTTCTCCAGATTAGGTTCTTCCATCAGTCTGGAGGGAAAATCTCGACTGACTACGAGATGGTCAACCTGATCCAGAAGCTCCTCCACACCCGGATACGTCTCATCCAGGTCGGCGATGACAGGTATCCCGGCAGCACGAGCCCATCCAGCCGCGACCGTAGCCGCAGCCGTGTCATGGCCATCTACGTGAAGCGCGCGCGCATTCACAATCCATTCGCGATCCAGATCACCTGGCTGAAGAATCAGCCGTTCATCCCGCCTGCAAAGTACCGTTCGTTCACCTTCGCCGTCCACCAGAATCAGCGACTGCGGGCTGGCGCCTCCGGGAACGATTGTGAGCTGTGTCTCCACGCCTGCATGGGCAAACGCCTCGCGATGGAGTGCCGCTGCAGCGTCGTTGCCCAGTTTCCCCACATAGCGTGTGCGCAATCCCCAATGCTGGCAGGCAACCACGGTGGTTGCAACCTGGCCTCCCGGCGCTACATGCGCAGTGCGGTACTCTACCTTGGATCCGGACGCAGGGTAGCTTGAGAGAGGGATCAGCGTGTCCGTGGCATTAAGCCCCACGCCGACAAGATCGACCTTCGACGATTTCGTCATACTTCTACTGTAAATGGAGTGTTACAGTTCGCGAATCGCAGGGCAGTCCAGCGAGTGCCATTGTCGAAAAGGGCATTTCCAGAATACATGCCGCAAAATCAAGTCAGGACGGCTGAATATCGTGAAAAAGCCTCGCGGGAAGCGAGGCTTTTTGATCAGGGAATAAGAACATGTGCCTGGACGGCCAATCCTCAGCCGACAAAATCAACTTTCACCGGATGGGGAATGATCCCGCGTTCATGTCCCAGGGTCAGTAGCTTGCGGATTGCCTCGCGTCCATCTTCTCCGTAGTTCAGCGTACGCTCGTTGACGTACATGCCCACAAACTTGTCCGCGAGATTCGTATCGAGATCGCGGGCAAACTGCATCGCATACGACAGTGCCTCTTCGCGGTGATCCAGTCCATGTTGAATGCTGTCACGCAGCGCCTGGGTCACCTTTACCATTACATCGTTGCCCAGCGACCGGCGGATGGCATTGCCGCCAAGCGGCAGAGGCAGCTTGGTTTCCTCCCGCCACCATTGACCCAGATCGAGGATCTTGTGCAGTCCACTGTGCGAGTAGGTAAGCTGGCCCTCGTGAATGATGAGTCCCGCCTGAAAATTGCCGGCTATGACTTCAGGGATGATGCGGTCGAAGGGGACCACAGCGGTTTCAACTTCTGGAGCAAACAACTTAAGCGCCAGATAGGCTGTCGTCAGAGTTCCCGGCACAGCGATCTTGATTTTCTTGATCTCGTCGAGCGAAAAACGCTGGCTGGCCACGATCATCGGTCCATACCCTTCGCCCACCGAACCGCCGCAGGCCATCAACGCGTAGTTGTCCTGCAGGTATGGGTAAGCATGAAACGAGATGGCCGTCACATCGAAGAAGGCCTCATTCATCGCCTTCTGGTTCAGCGTTTCAATATCGCAGAGCGTATGGGTAAATTTGTAGCCGTTCACGCGAATTTTGTTCGTCGCCAGCCCATAGAACATAAAAGCGTCGTCGGAGTCCGGGCTGTGCGCGATCTTGATTTCGCGCGCCTGCGTGTTTGCAGGTGGTTCGGCAGATTCAGTCTTTGGAGAAGAAGCGGATGCGGTCACTGCAGGTCTGGTTCCTTTCTACTTCAACAACATATCTAGAGAAGCGCGTGTTGTATGCGTGCGCTCTCGCAGCGGGTGGGGGGAAATCAGCGGCCTACCTTCTCCTCTATTTTACGCACTCGCAGCCAGCCTGTGGCGATAGCCGCAGCGGCGCAAACTTTCAGCGCATCACCAGGGAGAAAAGGAACCACCGAAAGTGAAAGAACATGGATGAAATGCTGATGCAATACCGTTGCCATCCAGACTGCTCCAGCAGCCAGAATCAGCAGGTTGCCGGCAGCGGCCGAAATCATTGCTGTACCAAAATTGCGCACGCGAAGACGGCGATACACTGAGCTCACCAGCGCTGCAACGAACGGATAAGACATGAGATACCCGCCGGTTGCGCCGAACAATTGCAGCGTGCCTCCTGGGCCTTGCGGCGTAAACACCGGCAGGCCAGCCGCACCTTCAACCAGATACAGCGCCAGCGCGGCAAACGCAGCAGCAGGGTCCATCAACAATCCAAGCAGCAGCACTGCGAATGGCTGGAGCGTCATCGGCACTGGCGTAAAAAACAGCGGCACGGAGATATGTGCGCAAATGGCAACCAGCGCGCTGCCCGCGACAACAGCAGCAACCCAGCGAACCGGCGAATCGACGCGTGTAGTACTTCCAAGGGCGGACGTTGCTTCGAACTGAGCCATAATTTTGAAATTCTCCCTGCTTACTCGGAATCGGACTTCGAGACGGTTACAGTCTCTTCAACACTTTCTGGATGCTGCTCTCCGTGCGCTTCATGCCTGCGTATGTGGCGTGCAACGGCAACCGCTGTCCAGATGAGCGCGATAATGCTCAGGACGAAAACTACATAAAGCACACGCATGGATACCCTTGAGGATAACAAACCTACGTGAGGGAATCATCCAGCCACTTCAGATATGCCGCACTTCCTCCGTTCACCTCGAAAATCAGGAACTCCGGTACTTCATAGGAATGCAATCGACGTACCGCTGTTTCCACTGCTTCGAGCTTTTCCACATTCGTCTTGATCAATAGCAACACCTCGGCGGCTTCTTCCACTTCTCCCTGCCATCGATAGATGGACTCGACGCCGCCTACAAGATTGACGCACGCCGCCAGCCGCCCCTCAACGAGCGCCTTGGCAATGCGTTTGGCTTCGTCGTGCGAAGAAGCAGTCGTAAGAACAATACGGAATTGCTCCATGGAAAATGTCCTGCAATGAAGATGGCCCGTGAGTATGGCAGTGTCATACTCATTTGGTGCATCTTAGAATTGACAATCCATATTCTAGAAGCGCTTTGAGGAATCGTCATGGCCACGCAAATTAAATTTGGAACATCAGGCTGGCGCGCAATCGTCGCCGAAGAATTTACCATCGCAAACATTCGTCGCGCCGTTACCGGCATTGCGAAATATGTCGCCTCACAGTCGGGCCCAAAAACCGTGCTCGTCGGGCGCGATCCACGCTTTCTTGGCGAAACCTTCGTTGCCGAAGCTGCGAAAATTCTCCTGGCGAACGGTGTCACCCCTATCGTGATTCCCGAAGCTGCGCCGACGCCTGCCATTGCCTATGCTGTGCGCCAACAGAAGACGGGAGGCGCGATCAATTTTACCGCCTCACACAATCCACCCGAGTATAACGGGATCAAATTCTCCACGCCCGATGGCGCTCCCGCTCTGCCCGAAGTCACCGGCCAGATAGAAGCTGGTATCGCCGCGCTGGGCGAAGAAATCATTCCTGCACCGCCTGAGCCCAAAAGCAAGTTCGAAGAGACCGACGTAAAGCCCAGCTATCTGAAGCGTCTTGCAGAGCTAGTCGACCTCAAAGCCATCAAAAAAGCGAATCTGAAAATCGTTTGCGACCCGTTCTGGGGAGCTGCGCGTGGCTACAACTCTCAACTCCTCGCTGAGCATGGGGTTGAAGTCGCCACTGTGCACGATTACCGCGATGTACTCTTCGGCGGTCATGCCCCTGAGCCGGATGATCACCTTCTTGGTGACTGCAAAGCCAAGATGAAGGAGATCGGCGCAGCCATTGGCATCGCCACCGACGGTGACGCCGACCGTTTCGGCATTGTCGACGCTGATGGCACCTTTATTCAGCCCAATTACATCATCGCGCTTCTCTTTGACTACCTGGTCGAAACCCGCGGCTGGAAAAACGGCGTTGCTAAATCTGTCGCAACTACCAATCTCATCAACGCGCTCGCGGAACATCACAAGGTCCAGATCTACGAAACGCCGGTTGGTTTCAAGTACATCGGCGCGCTCATCGACGAAGACAAGATCGCCATCGGAGGGGAAGAGAGCGCCGGGCTCACTATTCGGGGCCACGTCCCGGAAAAAGACGGAGTCATCGCCGGATTGCTCGTCTCCGAGATGGTCGCCGTGCGCGGCAAGAGCGTAGGGCAACAATTAGACGAATTATTTGCCAAGGTTGGTTCCTTTTACCCATTAAGGGAAAACTTCCGCTTGACTCCGGAAGTGAAAGAAAAATTTACTGAAAAGGTAAAGACGGATTCGCAGTCATTGGGCGGCCGTAAAGTGAAGCAGATCGTCCGGACCGATGGGCTGAAGCTTATTCTCGAAGACGGTTCGTGGGTCTGCTATCGCCTTTCGGGAACCGAGCCGGTGGTGCGCGTCTACTCTGAGGCCCGGAAGCAGAGTGACAGCGAACCGCTTAGCAAGGCCGCGAAAGACTGGGTACTCGAATAGGTTCGCGTGCCGATGAATAAAGGTAGGCGCGGGTTTAAGCCCGCGCCATGATTCAAGAAGTGAATGGGGTGCTCTTGCCCTGAGGTGCACAAGTTGTGAAGGAAGTTGTAACCAATCCGAATGTGGTGCGCGCCGCGGGTTTCGCCTATCGTATGCGCCGACGCATTGCTACGGCTGCAGCCATCGTGCTGGCGGTCTTTCTCGGTTATCACGTCATCTTCGGACAAAACGGCGTCACCGCTTACCAGCAGAAAAGGGTAGAAGATAAAGAACTGCAGAAGCAGATTCAGCAACTGCAGGACGAAAATGGTCGCATGAAAGACCATGTTGACCACTTACAGAACGACCCCGATGCCATTGAGCACGAAGCCCGTGAGCGTCTGCATTACACGCGCCCAGGCGAAGTTATCTATACGTTGAATGACAAGCCGGTCGAGAAAACCTCCGCGCCTGGCCCAGCCGCGAAATAAGCTCACTTAAAAACGTAGTCATTCTGAACAAAGCCCCGAAGGCGTGCAACTGAAGGGCTTGGAGGCTGCATAGTTCTGCCGCAATCGCGGGTGCACCCTACCTCACGAAGCTACGGTGGGCCTTCTCTTTCGGTCCAAAAAACAAATTCCAGGTGCGACAATTCTTTCGCGCCGCTATTGCGCGAAAGGTTCGAAAGTACGAACCCATGGCCTCCAACCAGAAAACAGCATCTAATTCACTCGAATATGCGCCTGAGACTCCCATTCCTGTTCCCACTGCTCTTCAGCCTGCTCGCCCATACCCAGCAGGTTCCAACCGTGCAGCAGCAAAAACTTCTTGACCTTACCAACCAGGCCCGTTCAGAGAGTGGATTGCAGCCCCTGCAATGGGATCCATCACTTGCCGCTGCAGCGCAGGCGCATGCCCAAAAAATGTTTGATCAGCATTCCTTGTCGCATCAGTTGCCCGGAGAGCCCGACTTGCCGACGCGCGCCGGCCAGGCTGGTGCGCATTTCCGCTCGATCGCCGAAAACGTGGCTATGGGCAACGGCGCTGAAGGCGTTCAGCAAGAGTGGATGAAATCTCCGCCGCACCGCGCCAATATTCTCGATCCCAGGCTCGATCATGTCGGCATTGGAATTGTCGAGCACGCCGGATATTGGTATGCCGTCGTCGTCTTCGACAATCAGGTTGCCAATGCAGGACCCGATCAGGTCGAGCAGAAGATCGCCGCACTGCTACGCCAGCACAGTATCGATCCGTCGCGATCTCCCGATGCAGCTCGAAAAGATTGCGCTGTCGATAGTGGAGACGTCAGCGGTTCACGCCCACTCTTTGTCATGCGGTGGGACGCGTCCGACCTCACCCGACTTCCCGACCAGCTGGAGCAGCGCCTGAGCAGCGGCAGATATAAAACCGCCTCTGTCGGCGCATGCAGTAACCCGCAGGACAATAACAACCAGGGATTTACCACATACCATATCGCTGTGCTTTTGTATTAGAACGCTGGAGAAGACGCAATCGCAGCGGCAAATTAAGGACAGCCGCCAGGGCAGCCATTGAGAAAATGTCCTACCTGAGGGCCGATGACTTGTTCATGGCAGTGATTTTGCCACCAGTCCAGGCTAGCTTGCCGATAGCACTCAAGTGCATCGATGTCACGTGCATATTTGCGAAGAAGGTCAGGCAATTCCTTCCAGTGATCAACTTGAATGACCGGTGCTCCGCGTAAAAACGGCTCATCAGGAAGGCGATTGGTGATCACAAGGCATCCAGCGCGCAGCCCTTCATAAAGGCGGTAGGTTTCCGCCATAGAGCCACGGGGGGCAAGACAGATGCGGCTATTCATCATCTTCTGAGAATAGGAATTGAACTGGGCTGCGCGACTGACAACTTCGTCAACCCCAATATTGTCTAGATCGATGCGCCACTCGGGATTGCGCTTCACCTGTTGAAGAACGCGCCAAAGTTGTTTGCGTGCTTCGGCTTTTGACGTCGAAACCCAATAACGGTAAGTGGTCAGTGGGACTTTGGTCGCCAGCTCTCCAGCAAAGAATGAGTCCAGCGTGCGAACTCGCATAGGGATTTGTGGCAGTTCTTCCTGACTGTGATACCCCAGCGGAATGGTAAAGATGCGCGGCGTGCTGTGCATCTGTGTGGGCCATTCAGGATGCGGCGATTGCATTGCCCGGCGAGAGCGCTGGTGGAGCGCCCAGTCACGGGCATGCTCGAAGGCGAGTACTGCGTCGAGACGGCTGAAGCCGAGCCGCGAGCGAAAGCCGAGAAAAGGAGTAGAGTGCAAATTGCGAATAACGGCGCGCACATGAAGTGCATACGCCGGAATTTTGCAGCGCTCTTCCTGTAAAAGAACCGCCACAACATGCGGACCATATTCCGGCAGCTGATTCGGATCCTTGGTTAGATAGAAATGCAGACTGTGATCTTGAATGCTATCTTCCGCATTTGCCAACACTGCAAGAGGGTACCGCCATTCCGCACGTAGACTTCTATCCCAGAGAGAACCATTCGGAAGTTCAATAACGGGATGATTAGAAAGTGGCCAGGCAGCGAAATACCGGTGAGAAAAAGGCATAAGGGTCTAGAACACGTATCGTGTATTGCCTGTCAGGCACCATGTGAAGACAACGGAAGAGCGGCAATCTGCGATGCATCGAAGTTAAGCATGTTCCTTACTGCCTGCTCATACATCCGGGCGCCTGCTCCATTGGCAATATGAAGAGCTGTTTTTCTGCCGTTGGCCGCGATACTTTGACGTTCATCTTCGTTTTCGTAGAGTCGCAGAAGCGCTTCGGCGATCTGCTCGTCGCTGCGTGCGTCGATGATAATGCCGTCTTCGCCGTCGGTGAGCAGCTCAGATGCTCCGCAATTGCGGGTCACGATACATGGAACGCCGTTTGCCATTGCTTCAAAGAGCGCCATTCCAAAGCCGTCGTCGACGCTCGATAGCACGAAGGCGTCGCAGCGTTGGTAAAAATCGCTGATATTGGGAACGTAGCGAACAAGTTCAACGTTCGGCATTTCTTTGATCAGCTGGTCGAGAGCGGGGTGCTGCGAGAAATCAGCGCTGCTGCGGATGAGCAGCTTTGCGTTTGGCAGTGCAAGCTTCTTCCACGCGCGCAGAAGATATAGGTATCCTTTGCGGCGCGGCTCGCCACCTACAATGCCAACCGTGAAGGTTTCGTTGCGCTGTTGGCGGACCGTGTCGGGAATGTGGCAGCGTCCAATGAGCGGAGCCTTCACTACTTTATCTTTCAGATGTCCATGAAAGCTGCGTGCCGTGTATTCAGAGGGAACGAGGATCACGTCCGCTTCTTCATATTCACGCAAAACGCGCTCGTGGTACCAGGCCGGCGATTCGGTAAAGGACGTGCCGATCTTGGCCGACTCTTCGCGGATGAGATCCTGCTGAAAATCGAAGTGTGGACAGGCCCGGTCGAGAATATAGCGCGCGCCTTTTCGTTTGGCCGCGATACCTGAATACAAGGACAAGGATGCCCATCCGATATAGGCATCGGACGCTCCGAGCAGCAGGGATACACTCTTATCGAAGAACGTAGCCTCGCGCAACATGACGTTCACAGGGAACTTGCGGCCTGAGAGACGCGAGACGATTTCAAGCGGAGCCGGCACGAGCCGGGTGCGAACATCCTCTGCCAATCCTTTGAAAAATCGTCGTGGAGCAGCACTGTATAGCGTTACCGCATGACGATCCCGCAGGAGCGTATTTGCAAGGAGGACAGAATGAAATGGTCGAATGACTGAGATCATTACATTCATAGATTTAGGGTAACATGGGCCCCTGCCGATGCCCTAGCCGGATGATAAAATCGATCTGACAGGCCTTGCCCACCTTTGATGAAAAAAAGCCCCTTCCATCTGCTTCTGGTCACATTAGAAGACCCGTATAATCCACGCTCGTGGAGCGGTACTGCTTACAACATGAGGGTAGCTCTGGAGGCAAAGATCGAACGGGTTTCCGTGCTGGCAAAGTTGAAGCCGAAACGAACACCCATAGATGTTGTACTGCGAGCAGCTTTGCAGGGCAGTCCGCCTCGCTATCCATTGTTTCTGACGAAAGCCGCGCAATTACAGTTTGCAAAAGAGACCGAAGCCGCGATCCGCGAGCATCGGCCCGACGCGATTCTCTCTATTTCAAGCCACTGCCTGCTTTACCTGTCCGATCCTGGCGTGCCGGTCTTTATGGTGTCAGACGCGCCCTGGCTCACTTGGAAGGAAACGTATCGAGCCTTTGAATCGACTCCGCTGCTGGGAAAACGATTCGCAAGGCTTGAGGCGGCGGCGGCGTGTCAGTGTACTGGATTGATCTTCTCGTCAAAATGGGCAACCGATGAGGCGCAACGACTCTATGGAGTTCCGGCGGACAAGCTGCTTGTGCAACCCATGGGTGCGAACTGGTTTCCCAAAGAAAACTCTGCTGAGTTGTCCAGCATCATCGAATCGCGTCCTGCGGATACTTTGAATCTGCTGTTTGTTGGCAAGGACTGGGTGCGCAAGGGCGGTCCGTTGACGCTTGAGATTACACGTGGGTTGAGGAACGCTGGCCTGACAAGGCTGCGCCTGCATATTGTGGGCTGCAACCCTCAAATTCCAGCCGATCTTCAGGGAATTGTAGAGGTGCAGGGGCTGCTGAAGGCAAGTGATCCCGCAGATGGCGAAAAGCTGAAGCGGATGTTTCTGGAGTCGCACTTCTTAGTTGTTCCGACACGAGCGGAGTGTTTTGGCGTGGTCTTTGCAGAAGCGCACGCCTTCGGCTTGCCGTCGGTCTCACGCGCGATTCATGCCGTGCCTTCGATTATTCAGGATGGAGTGACAGGAATTCTGCAGCCCGAGAACGATCCGGCATCCAGCTATGTTGCGCGGATATTGGCTTTAGCGAAAGACCGGCCTGGCTACCTTAGAATGGCGCACGCTGCCCGAGAGCGCTATGAGAGCGCACTTAACTGGGGGAGCTTCGCTGATGGGGTCGTGCATCGGATGGAGCGATCGTTAAAATTTCCGACCTCTTCCTGAACTTCCTATTCACTCACTGAAACCGTCTTTTCCAGCTTTATATCAGCAGAAGACGGGCCTATCTTTATCTGTACTTTGTCCGGCTCTATCACGAATTTGTTCGCTGCATCGCTCCAATAGGCCAGCGCCTGTGCCGTAAGAGGGATTGCTACGGTTTTCGTTTCTCCCGGCTGTAGAGAGATACGGTTAAAACCTTTCAACTCTTCCTGCGGGCGAGGAACCCTGGATCCGATGTGCGATACATAGAGTTGGACCACTTCGTCGCCAGCACGCGTGCCTGTGTTCTTAATATCGACCGACACTGTCGATGCGGCTTTACCGTTTAATTTGTCTGAACTCAGCCGCAAGTTGCTGTAGCTGAATGTCGTATAGCTGAGACCATAACCGACAGCATAGAGAGGCTTGCCCTTCAGATACATGTAAGTCCGTCCGTGGCGGATATCGTAATCCATCATGGGGGGAAGCTGATCCATCGACGCGACCCAGGTTTGCGTGAGACGGCCAGCCGGGTTGTAGTCGCCGAATAGAACGTCCGCAAGGCCGGTACCTTCCTCTTCGCTGTTGTGTGTCATCTCTAAGATTGCGGGAATATTCTCCTGTGTCCAGGTTGTGGTGAATGGAAAGCTCGTATTGAACACGACAATTGTATGTGGATTGGCAGCAAAAACGGCCTTCGCGATCTCCTCCTGTTCCAGTGTGAGTGATTTGCGATCGATCGCTTCTTTACCATCGCTGGGCAGCGGACATTTCGCCCATCCTGCGTCGCAGGTTGGATGGTTGCCGATGATGACAATTGCTACATCTGATTTTTTCGCGAGTGCGGCCGCTTCATTTGTATCGTTGCCGGTTGCAAATTGTATATTCATGCTGCTTCCAGCACGGGTGCGAATGCCATCGAGTGGGCTGATCGCATAAGGAGGTGTGCCGCTGTACCAATCGAGCGCGACAATATCCGCGTAAGGGCCGATCACTGCGATGGATTTGAGTTTTGACACGTCTAGAGGGAGCGTGTCGTGGTCATTCTTGAGCAGGACGATGGATTCATCCGTCACTTTGTGCGCTAGCTCTTTGTGCTCAGTCCAGTTCCATGGATCGCCCTTTGCGAGATCGTTGATGCCGATCATCGAGTAGGGAACCAGAGCGTGCGGATCGAGCATGCCAAGTTTGATCATGACGCGGTAGACGCCACGCAAGTTCTGGTCAATGTCCTGTTCCGTGATGAGCTTTTGCGCCAATGCATCCTGAACAGGCTGTTTGTAGTTGTCAAGAAACTGGTTAATCCCGGCATGAATGGCAGCGGCAGCCGCTTCGGGCATGGTCTGCGAGTAGTGATGATGCGTGACCATGTTGGTCAGCGCTCCTGCGTCAGTACAGATGATACCGTTGAAATCCCATTCCTTCATGACAACATTTCTAAGTACTGGTTGTGCCGTCATTGGAATGTGATTCCACGCATTGTAGGAAGTCATGAAAGCATCGGAGCCGCCCAATTCAATGCCCATGCGAAAGGGAACGGAGTAGTACTCATGAAAGAGCCGCGTGTCGAAATCTGAAGATGAGCCGTCGCGGTTGTCTTCGTTGCTGTTCGCGAGGAAGTGCTTCATTAGCGAAGCCGTCATCCAGTAGTGCGGGTCATCTCCCTGCAGTCCTTTTGCAAAGGCGACGGCCATGGTTCCGACGAGAAACGGATCTTCGCCGTAGGATTCTTCGCTGCGGCCCCAGCGCGGATCGCGGCTGAGATCTGCGTTGGGAGCGCGCACGACCATCCCTCCACGGTGATATCTCCCATCTGCATAGCGTGTTTCGTATGCTTCCACCGCTGCGGCTTTCTGAAGCAGGGCCGGATCCCAGGTCTGGCCGAGTCCACGTGATTGCGGAAACTGCGTGGTGGGAATAACTGCCTTGCCTCGCCCCTCCCAGCCGCCTGGACCACCCAGCGCGAGGCCATGGAGGCCTTCGACATGCCCGGTGCCGACAACGCCAAGGCGCGGCACGCTAGGATCGGTGCTCAGAGCGCTGATTTTTTCTGCGATGGTCATGCGCGACAGCAAGTCAGTGATGCGTTGATCCGCAGGGAGAGCAGGATTCTGGAATGGGAATGAGGCTTGCTGTGCCAGTGAGAATAACGTAACCGAGAGTGAGAAAATCAACAGGCAGGCGCAGGAGCTTTTTCTCATCGTGATCCTTATGTTGCCGTAACTGGTTTGCTGACTAATAAATCGATTTATTAGTATGGCGGCAATGTATGAGATCGACGCTTTTACTGTCAAGGGAATATGACGGAAACCTCAGAGCCAGTCGAATTTACGCAAAACCCAGAGCAGGATGAGGGTACAGGCGACCATCAAGCCAAGAACAACGACGAGGCCATATGGGGCATCGGTGCCGGGAAGGCCCTTCACATTCATCCCGTAGATGCTGGAGAGCACGAGGGCAGGTAATGCGATTGTGCTTAGTACGGTGAGCACCTTCATAACCTGATTTGTGCGATTGGCGACACTTGATAAATAGACATCGAGGCAGCCGCTGAGCAGATCGCGCAGTGTCTCGACCTGATCGAGATTGCGCGCAATGTGATCGTAGACATCGCGAAGGAAAGGCCACATATCGCGCTTGATATAAGGGGAGTCAACGCGCTGCAGATGGGCCATGACATCGCGCGTATGTACCAGGATGCGGCGAAGTCCCATCAGAACTCTTTTGATTTCAAAGATCTTTGATAGCGTGCTGGGCGTTGCGGCGTCCATCGCATTGTCTTCGATACCGTCGATGATTTCACTGAAGTGGTCAAGCACCGGCAGATAAGTGTCTATTGTGGCGTCGATGATGCGGTAGTAGAGCTGGTCGGCACGCGTATTGTTATTGCCCGCTTGCAGACGTTCAATGCGCTGTCTCGTGTCCTTGTCATCCGGCTCAATGACCGTAATGAGGAAGTCCTTGCCGAGAAAGAGATCGATATCGTGAGCATCGAAATTACTGTCGCCAATCAACTCGATGCACTTCACGACCGTGAAGATATAACTCTCGCCATCTTCGATCTTTGCATTTTCGAGCCGCTGACGGCAGTCCTCAATGTGCAACGGGTGAAGGTGATAGCGCTCAGCTAATTTATCCAGCTCAGGGCTGGCGGCGTCAATTACGTTATGCCATTCCATGTAGGTGCATCCGCTCCGCAAGTTGCCAGAAAATTGTAAGCGGGCACGGCGAAGTTTCTGCAAACAATTGCAATAACTCTTTGTTTCTTGCCATTTACGCTGTCCAAACGGTGAGTCGTGTAGATTTTGCGACATATAGCGGCGCTTAAGGGGTAGCTTTCCCGCTAACATACTTCAGTGTGAGAATTCCCGAAGAGCAGCGACTCCCCTCCTTTTGGCAGCTTCAGGCTGGCGGATGGGCTGTCTATTTTTGCGTGGTTCTGCTCAGCTACCTGCCGTCGAAAGAACTTCGCGGAGATATGCTGTATCGTCTTATTTTCTGTGTCGTCTGTTTTCTGGCGAGTTTTGCTCTGCACAGGGTGTGCCGTCGTCTTTGGCTGGAACAAACCCCATGGGCTCGTGTTCTGCGTGTGGTGGCGCTTACATGCTATTTATTGGGACTGGTGTGCGGCACCATTCTGCTCTGGCTCGAAGCAAAATATCTGATGCCATCCTGGGAAAAGTTTGAGTGGTTTTATGTTTTTGCGAACGCGCTGAGCCCGACTTTTGTTCTTGCGCTGTGGAGCGCCCTCTATTTCGGTATTAAGTTTTACGGAGCTCAGGCAGAAGAGCGTGTCCGAATACTTCATATGGAATCTCTGGTCCATGAAGCGGAACTGAAGGCATTGCAATATCAGATCCACCCGCACTTTCTGTTTAATACGCTCAACTCGATTTCGACATTGGTATACGACAAGGACACCGCAACTGCCAACCGCATGATCGCGAGACTGGCAGACTTTCTGCGCGCCACGTTGGATGATGACGGTACATATGAAGTTCCGCTGCGAGACGAACTGGATATCACCCGGCTCTATCTGGAGATTGAGAAGACCCGGCTCGGCGAGCGGCTAACCGTGATCGAAGAGACTGATGCCAGTCTGCTTGAGGTTGGCGTTCCACGGCTATTGTTGCAGCCATTGGTCGAGAACGCGGTGCGACATGGCATTGCGAAACGGCGTCAGGGCGGAGAACTGTTTATGGCTGCTTTTCGAGACAAAAACGAGCTGGTTATCCAGGTACGAAACGAATTGATGCCGTTGAATGGCAAGCCCTGCACGTATGGTATTGGGCTCACCAACATTCGTACTCGCCTGCAGCAGCTTTACGGAAGTGCGCATGAGTTCACAATTGATTTTTCTGCCGGCGAGGTCTGCAAGGTGACGATCCGAATTCCGTTGCACGCGTATGTTGCACCCACGGAGCTGGTGGGCGCGAGAACACTGGAGGCTGGAAAGCAATGAACTATCGAGCTGTCGTGATCGACGATGAACCACTTGCGCGTCGGGGAATTATTTCCCGTCTGCGCCCCTATCCGCAGTTTCAGGTAATTGCCGAGTGCGCCAATGGCGAAGACGCGTTAAACGCAATCGTGGAACATCGCCCAGATCTGATTTTTCTGGATGTGCAGATGCCTGAGATGGATGGTTTCGAAATGCTGGAAAACCTCCCTCTGGATGAGCGTCCCGCGGTCATATTCCTTACGGCATTCGATCACTACGCACTACGCGCGTTCGAGGTACACGCCACAGATTATCTGCTGAAACCAATCGACGATGTGCGTTTTACCGAAGCAATTGAGCGCGTTCAACGTACGCTGCAGATGGAGCGCGACAACACGCTCGGCGAGCGTCTGGAGTCCCTGCTGACCGATTTGCACTCGAAGCGGTCCTCCGGAAATCAGCAACGCTTTGCGATTCGCAACGGCCGGAGGGTATTTTTTGTCACCGCGAGTGATGTGGAATGGATCGAGGCGCAAGGAGATTATGCTGCGCTGCACATAAACGGGAAAACGCATCTGCTTCGTGAGCCGTTACATATTCTGGAGCGCAGGCTCGATGCTTCCATTTTCATCCGTATCCATCGCTCAACCATTGTCCGGCTGGACCGCATCGCCGAAATGCAGGCGCTTGCGAACCGCGATTGCCTGTTGCGCTTGAAGGATGGAACGACATTGCGCGTGAGCCGTAGCTACAGTGACCGCCTGCAGGAGGCACTGAGTGGCTCGTAATTGAAAACCTCCGTAATTCTGGCGGATACAAAGTGGTGCGAAATGCAGCGATGACGATTACTTCCGTCTAGGAAAATTCTCCTTACATCTTCTATAGTGAGAGACAGTTATCCGATACAAGGGCTGCCTGCAAGCAGCGTATGGACTGGCCGAGTGGAAGAATTTTCAAGACTGAAGAGATTGCCCGCCTACGTTTTCAATATTACGGGCGAATTGAAGTCTGCTGCGCGACATCGTGGCGAAGACATCATTGATTTCGGGATGGGAAATCCCGATGGCGCGACACCGCAACATATTGTGGACAAGATGATCGAGGCGGCGCGCAAGTCGAATACGCATCGCTATTCGTTATCGCGTGGCATTCCGCGGTTGCGGAAGGCTATTTGTAACTGGTATCAGCGCCGGTATGATGTCACTCTCGATCCCGACACAGAGGCGATCGTCACGATTGGCTCAAAAGAGGGAATCGCTCACCTGTGTCTTGCGACACTCGATCAGGGCGATGTCGTGGTGGTGCCGAACCCCAGCTATCCCATCCACATTTACGGCCCGGTGATCGCCGGAGCAAACATTCATAGCGTTGCCATCCACGATACGGAAGCGTTCCTCTCCGAGCTTGAGCGTACGATTCCGCTTATGTATCCCCGGCCCAAAATGCTCATCCTCAATTTTCCGGCGAACCCTACGACACAATGCGCGGATCTGAGATTCTTCGAGCGGGTCGTTGCCTTGTGTAAGGAGCACAACATCTATCTTGTGCATGATCTGGCGTATGCCGACATTTGCTTCGATGGATACGAGGCCCCGTCCATTTTGCAGGTTCCTGGTGCTAGAGAAATCGCTGTCGAGTTCTTCACCCTCTCGAAGAGCTACAACATGCCTGGGTGGCGTGTTGGCTTTATGGTGGGCAACAAGAAGCTGGTGGCCGCCCTGGCCCGCCTCAAAAGCTACTTCGACTATGGAACATTCACTCCAATTCAGGTTGCGTCCATTCTCGCGCTGGAAGGGCCTCAGGAGTGTGTGGACGAAATCTGTGAGAACTATCGCGGGCGGCGCGACGTGCTTGTCGGCGGATTGAACAAGCTCGGCTGGCATGTGCCTCTTCCCAAGGCAACCATGTTTGTCTGGGCACCTATCCCGGAGCCATATCGTGCGCTTGGCTCGCTGGAATTCTCGACAAAACTGCTGATGGATGCCAAAGTTGCTGTCAGTCCAGGCATTGGTTTTGGCGAATTTGGCGATGGGCACGTGCGGTTTTCATTGATCGAAAATGAGGAGCGCACAAGGCAGGCATTGCGCGGCATTAAGCACATGTTTATGAAAGACGGAGTGCTGGCCCAGCCCGTGGCACAGTAGCGGCCTTCTAGGTTCCCGTCCCGCGAAGGACCACGTGGGCCGTGCGCATCAGAATCTTTACATCGAGCCAGAAGCTCCAGTTTTCGACGTAAGCCGTGTCCAACTCAATGTACTTTGCAAACGATGCGTCCTGCCGCGCGTGCACCTGCCAGAGGCCAGTAAGTCCGGGCATGACTTCCAGACGGCGGAAATGCTCGAGTTCGTACTTTTCTACTTCGCTCGCGATCGGTGGGCGCGGGCCGACCACGCTCATCTCTCCACGAAAGACATTGAAGAACTGCGGCAATTCGTCCAGACTGTATTTCCGCAGAATACGGCCAACACGAGTCACGCGTGGATCGTTCGATACTTTGAAGAGAATGCCGTCGCGCTCATTCAATGCTGCGAGTTCGCGCTTTCTCTTTTCGGCGTCTTTTACCATGGTCCGAAACTTAAAGCACGGAAAAACACGTCCGCGTTTGCCGATGCGTTCCGACACGTAGAAGATAGAGCCGCTGCTATCCAGGACTACTGCCAAAGCGATGACAGCCATAAGCGGAAATGCTGCGATCATTGCGGTGACAGAAAAAAGAATATCGAACGCTCGCTTGAAAAAGAGCTCAAATGTTTTTGACTGGGAACGGTGGAGCGAGGCAACGGGATAAACACCTAAGTATTCGATTGTGGCATTTGCTGTGAGGTCTCCGTAGAGGCCGGAGATGGAGCGGATATCGATACCCAGCTCGCGCGCTTCCTCGATCAAAAGGATGACTTGTTCTGTCGGAAGAGCATGCGCAATCACCACCTCGTCAATGAAATGCAGACGGGTAAGCTGCCGTAGACGATCAACTCCTCCCAGCACTTCCGGCACGGCAACTTCTACGTCATTTCTGGTGTCTGAAGGCGCGATATATCCCAGAAACTGATAGCCGAGACGATAATTGTTCGCAATATGCTGGCCAAGCGCGTGGCTTAGATAATTAGTGCCGAGAATGACAACATTCCGGGTATCGATGCCTCTCTCATAATGCCGGTAACGTGCCAGGCGCATAACAATTCGCCAGCTGCATAGCGAGACAATCGTGGTGCAGACCAGCAAAATGACCATGGCGCGCGAGGCTGTGTCCCAATGCGCCATGTAGAGGCCGCCACAGAGCAGCAGGCCTGCATTCAAAATGGCCTGCACCGTCAGGCGTAGCTCGCGTGCGCCGCCAGTTGCGGGAATCGGGTTATAGAGACCGTAGCGCCGGGAAACCAGCAGAAGAGAAAGAAGATACCAGCCGAAAAATCCCAGATACAGGGGCGCCGTAGCATAGCGAATCGAATCAAGCTCTCCGGTGCCCTCAAAAAACTTAACCTTGATTGCCAGAGCGAACAGGAACGCGAACACAATAATGGCAATATCGCCCAACATGAGAAGTAATTTTGAAGCAAACGCTGGGCCTGTGACACGGTGACGGCTTTTGATGCTCTGAGGGCCTAATCGTGAAGGCTGCTTCTCAGATGACGCATTCTTTCGAATGTATTCTGATGTAGCCATATTGCTTTGATAACCCTATTCAACAGAACTTGTTTTTGATTTTTTCGCAGTTCCCGACGGCAAAATAC
>Ga0206869_1071_pt1 | contig 21203 bp, 19 predicted proteins | sample Alteio_BWOrgCont_35_FD_152618 | JGI IMG/M metagenome (GOLD analysis project Ga0206869, IMG submission 152618) | Enriched cells from forest soil in Barre Woods Harvard Forest LTER site, Petersham, Massachusetts, United States -... | ecosystem: Environmental > Terrestrial > Soil > Temperate forest >... | reverse complement strand
TGACGCTAAGCGTTACGACAGTGGGGTAAGAGCACTTTACGTTAGCCAGGACGCCTCTTGCGGTGTGATGCGGTCCCGTGGGAGCTTCAGTGGGATATTTGGGGCCACCCTGCGTGGCGCTGGCTTTGACGACAAATTTGCTGCCATCATTGCCTGTAATGGTCATGGTCCGGGTATCGATTATGGTGGAAGTCGCCGTCGGCGCAGCAGCCTCGCTTTCGGCCTGACGATTTTGCGCCACAGATGCCTGGTACTGTGCGATCTCTTCGATACGGTTTTGTACCAGGGCGGTCTCGTCCGGCGTCTTTGCGACGTGGATCGCTGCCTGCAATACATGCACGGCGGAGTCATATTGCCGGGTATTTACCAGAACGGAGGCTGCGTTCAGACGATAGTTGAGATTGTCGGGTTCGAGGTTGATTGCCTGCACATTTAACATGTGGGCTTCGCCGGCCTTTGCTGCATCCCGGGAGTAGCGCATTGCAAGTGCGTCATAGGCAGGCGCGAAAGCAGGATTCAGCTTGATGCAGGTGCGAAGACTGGATTCAATTTCCGGATCCTGGCCGTCGCTTACGGCGTTCATGGACATGGTGGCGTAATAGTAGTGCGCGAGATAGCTCTGAGAATCCAGCTGCACGGCTTCGCCGTACCATTTTCTGGCCGCCGGTATGTCTCCTTCACGAAACTTGAGATAGCCCATGGTCTCGTGTGCGAGGGCATTCTTCGGATCGTCGCGCAGAGTGGAGTCGAGCAGGGCCTGTGCGTCCTTGGTCCGCCGGTTGTAGACGAGGACATCGGCACGGATCGCATCGGCATCGGGTGTCGGGATCTCGCGAACCTGAAACGTGGATTCGTCCGCGGTAACGACCGTGTTGATCTTGAACATCATGAACTGGCCTTGCGAGATATAGCTGTTCAACGATTTCTGCAATTGATTCAGATCGCCGAAGGCCTGTTGGGCAGCGACGACTGGATCTTCTTTCTTGATCAGGAGTTTTGCGTAGTCGTAGATGCGATTCGTGCCCTTTTGCCGATCGGTGACCTCAATGTAATGGGTCAATGCCCACGATTCGGCATAGAAAACGGAACCCTTTTGCTCTTCGTGATAATACGGGGAAGTCTGGTCGACTTTGAGCAGCGTGGTGAGGGGCAGCAATCGGTTTTGCCGGAGATAGAGAATGTCATCCGGACTCGGCTGGCCCAGCCGCACATCCTTTTCCTCGATGTCGGTGTTCTGATAGAACTCTGCCAGCCCCTCGTTGAGCCAAAGGGGAATACACTCGCTGGCGTCGCGCAGCATATAGTGCGTGTACTCGTGATATACCGTCGCATAAGGGTGCTCGCCCTGTGCATCCAGGCGCAGCAGGATGTAGTTCTTGTCCGGCGCGCGCATGAAGTATCCGGCAAGATCAAGCTGTCCTTTCGCGAGATAGGCCTCCGGTTCAAGCGACTGGAAGGACTTCTTGTCTTTCAGTGCAAGCACAATGATGGGCGAGCCGGCACTGTCGGAAGCGGTTGGCATCATGAGATGAAAGACGGAGCGCATTCGCTCGAACTGACTGGCGATGTGGCGCGCCTGTTTCTCATTGGTGTCTGTAAGCACCACGAAGTGCTGGCTGCGCACTTCAAACCAATGGTCTGCTGAGTCGCGAGCTGAGGAAGGCAGGGTGACTGCAAAAAGGAGCAGGAAAACAATCGTTCGATGCATAAATTAGTAGAGCGAGGTTAATCGAAAGAACGAGTGGGATGGAAGACAAATTTCATCACGCGTGGCAAAACGGTGGCGCATCGTCTGCGGGAGCGTCCTTTTGGGGACTTACACAGGCGCGGTCTCGATTCCGCAGCCCGCGGGAACTCGACGCGACAAAGATGGTGCGAAACGATTCGTCGCGTTTCCGTAGGCGATGAGCCGATCTGTGGTTAGAATTTGCTGACTGTCAGAGAGGTCGGCTCCATGAAGCGTATCGGGTCGTGGAGGCGCAGAACACCAATTGGATGGCCGGTCCCGAATTGGGAATCGGAGGGATTAAGCCCCTTGATTGTTTTCCTCTCGGGCGATGAAGACTTTTATCTTGAGGAGACGATGAAACTACCTGGATATATCTGGATCTACTTTCTGTTGGGCGCAGTTGGCTCTTTATTACAATTACAGCCCTCTCCGGCACTTTCGCAAACCACCCAAGCCTCCTCCGAAACAGCGTCGCAGCAAGCTGGCGCGGAGCGGGATGGACAACACGATTTTGATTTCGAGATCGGTACCTGGAAGATTCACTTGTCGCGCCTGCAGGATCGCTTAGTTGGGTCCAAAACCTGGGTGCAATTTGATGGCACGTCAGTTACGCGAAAAGTCTGGGACGGCCGCGCCAATCTGAATGAATTTGAAACCGATAGCCCCACAGGCCACATCGAAGGCCTGACGTTGCGGGTGTACAACACGAAAACCCATCAGTGGAGCATCTATTGGGCGAACAGCACGGACCCGGCTTTGGGCCAGCCGATTCAACCGATGGTCGGTGAGTTTAAGAATGGCCAGGGCGAGTTTTACGACCAGGAACTTTGGAAAGGGAAAGCGGTCTACGTTCGGTTTATCTGGTCAAAGATCACGCCGAATTCAGCTCATTTTGAGCAGTCCTTCTCGGACGATGGGGGCAAGACCTGGGAAGTAAATTGGATTACGGATCAGACGCGAGTGGAAGATAAGGCTGATAACGCTCACTGAATTCGGCCGTATCCAATCCACGTGAGACAATGCCGCTGTGGCTGCCCCGCTCGAATTTCAAGGCGCAACGAAACATTTTGGCTCGCAGGTGGCACTCGACCACCTTTCGCTTGCCGTTGAACGAGGCGAAATTCTCGGCTTTCTCGGCCCCAATGGTGCAGGCAAGACCACAGCGATCCATTTAGCGCTGGGATTTCTGCGGCCAACTGCGGGCGGAGGCACAATTCTCGGCAGGCCGTTTGGCGATACGGCATCGCGGGCTCGCATCGGCTTTCTGCCCGATTCGCCGACGTACTTTGCCGGGACAGCCTCTGGCGCGGTGGAGCTAGCCGGGCGGCTTAATGACATGGGCAATCCGCAATTGCGGGAGCGCGCAAAGTCGCTGCTGGCCCAGTTGAATCTCTCGTCCGCTGGCAAAGATGCACGGCGTTTTTCGCGCGGCATGCAGCAGCGGCTGGGCATGGCGCAGGCGCTGGTGAACGATCCGGAGCTGCTTATTCTGGATGAACCGACATCGGCTCTCGATCCGCCGGGAGTGCTTGAGGTTCGCGAGCTTTTGCGAGCTGCCCGCGACGAGGGAAAGAGCATCTTCTTCAGTTCGCATCAACTTTCCGAGGTTGAGCACATCTGCGATCGCATCGCGTTTCTTGACAAGGGCAGAATGCTGCGCCACGGACCGCTCGCTTCCTTTCTGGAAGACAGCGGGCGCGTAGAGGTTGTGACGCAGGGGTTACCCGCCAGCGCAGAGGTGTTTCAGCCGTATCGACTGTACCTGAGTGAGTCCACGGATGGATTTCTGCACTTCGTCGTGCCCGTGAAGCTGCAGCGTGCATTGATTGAGCAGACCTGGACTGCTGGCGGGGAACTCGTCAGCGTGTCCCCGTTGCGCCGAACGCTCGAAGACTTGTTTGTCGCGTGGAGCGGTGAAGCAAGAGACGGTGAGGTGCCCGACAAATGATGAAGGCATGGCTCATTGCGCAGCGTTTGCTCTGGCAGAACCGCTGGCTCTTTCTCATGCTGATGTTCTGGCCTTATGTGATGGCTATCGTCTTGTGCGTTGGCGGATCGCCGGACCCGGATGATGTGCTGTGGATGCTTCACCAGGAATGTTTCGCGGGCCTCGCTCTGGTGGCGGTGACGGGAAGCACGCTGCTTGGAAATGAACACCGGTCGCGGCGCATCATCATGGTGCTGGCGCGCTCGGTCAGCCGCCCGCAATATTTGTTTTCGTTGCTGCTGACGGCATGGCTGCCGCTGGTGCTTTACGTCAGCGGATTTCTAGTCAGCGGCATTGTGCTGGCGAAGATGCTGCACAGCTCGTTCGAGGGAATTTTTGTGATGGCGCTTGCTCAGCTTGTGCTTGGCGTGTGGGCTGGAGCTGTGAGTGTTTTCTGGTCGGTTTTGTTGCCGCAGATCCTCGCGTCGATTGTGTCTGTGGCTTGCGTGGGGCTGGCTGTCTACATTGGCGAGTTGGGGATGATCGGGCCGGGAAGGATGCTTCTCGTCTTATTTGAGACGGCGATCTCCGGAGGCAATGTTGGTGCGGCGATTGGAGTGGATGCGGTGCTTACGCTGCTTGCAGGCGGGGTCTGGTTTGCGGCGGCTTCGTGGACCTTCAGCCGCCGCGATCTGAATCTTACTGCTGACTAGCGGTTATATCCGGGCTGACTGACGTAGACGGCGACAACGTGTTTGCGCCCGCCTTTGCCAGGGCCAGCACGCGCCCGGGCACGATGCCCAGAATCAACGTGGTGGCAACGGTGATGAGAAGCGCAAACAATAACGGTGCAGTCACGGGCGGTATGCCATCCAGCAAGTCGCTGTGCACCGGCTTTGAATACGAGGAGACCAGCAACCGCAGGTAGTAGTAGCATGCGATGCCGCTATTGACGAGGCCGATGATCGTGAGCCAGACCATGCCGGAGTGGAGTGCCGCGGCAAAGACATAAAATTTGCCGAAGAATCCGCCTGTGAAGGGAATGCCGATCAGCGAAATGAGGAAGAAGGCCAGCGCTCCGCCAAGCAGCGGCGAGCGGTAGGCAAGTCCGCGATAGTCCTGGACGAGGGTGAGCCGGTCGCCCATGCCGCCTGCATGGCTGAAGACGGCAAAAATGCCGACGTTCATCGTTGCGTAGCTCAGGGCATAAAAGCTTGCGGCGGCAATGCCGTCCGGCGAGAGCGCGGTGAATGCGACCAGCAGATATCCGGCATGGGCAATGGATGAATAAGCCAGCATGCGCTTCACATTCTGCTGGCGCAGTGCGCCCAGGTTGCCGAAGGTCATGGACAACGCCGCCATCCACCAGATCAGCGGCTGCCAGTGACTGTGCAGAGCAGGAAGGGCGACGTACAGAATACGCAGCAGCACGGCGAAAGCGGCAGCCTTGGGCGCTGTGGACATGAGTCCGACCACCGGGGACGGCGCACCCTCATAGACATCGGGTGTCCACACTTGAAATGGCACTGCCGAAACCTTGAAGCCGAGGCCGATGAGAACCATTGCCGCGCCGATGGTGGCTAGCAGCGGCGTCTGGCTCGTGGTCAGAAGGCCTGCAACCGCAGGGATCGCCGTGGTGCCCGTCGCGCCAAAGATCAGCGCAATGCCATACAGGAAGAAGGCCGTTGCAAAGGAGCCGAGCAGAAAATACTTAATCGAGGATTCGGGTCCTTTGGCGCTTCTCTTGCGGAAGCCGGCCATGATGTAGGTCGAGATCGACGAAATTTCGAGACCGATGAAGACCAGGAGCAGTTCGACCCCGCTGGTCATCAGCATCATGCCCACAGCGCTAAAGCAGGTGAGGGCAAAGAGTTCGCCCAGGTTCTCCGCATCCGGATCGGCTGCGTCGAGCGTTACCAGCAGCGTAGCCAACACAATGCCGGCAATCAGCACATGGAAGAAGACGCTAAAGGCATCGGTCTGGACGGTGCCGTAGAACGCTGTTCCCGCGGGCAGCTGCAGCTGCCAAAAGCTGGCAGCGAGTGCGGCCAGCGTTCCCAACACGGCCAGCCAGCCAAGCGGCTTGCGGCTTGCGTTCTTGGCGAGCAGCGGCTCGGCGAGCATAATGAGCACGCCCACGACGGTAAGAATCACCTCGGGGAGAATACGAAATACTTGCGGTGTATCTGTCATCGCTTCTCCGCCACAGTAGTTGTAAAGGTCGCTGTTGCGTGCGCAACGTTTTGCGCCAGACCGCTGACAGCTCCGCTGATCGCGCGAATCCAGTAGGGCGAAGCCACGCCAAGCACCAGCATCAGAATGACGGCGGGGACAAGGGCGAATCCTTCACGCGCGACAACATCGGGAACAGTTTTGTTGGCGACCAGTTGCGATGGCTGCCCGTAGAAGATTTTCTGGATCATGCCGAGCATATAGGCCGCGCTCAGAATCACGCCGAGCGTTGCCGCTGCGCCCCAGTATGGATGCACGCCGAAGGTGGAGCTGAGAATCAGGAACTCGCCGACGAAGCCGTTGAGTATCGGCAGCCCGATCAACGAGAGCATGGTGATGAGATAGAGCGTCGCCATGCGCGGCAGTCTTGTGGCCACGCCGCCGTATAAGCCCATGTCATAGGTTCCGTAGCGCTCGTAGAGGATGCCGAAGAGAATCAGCATTGCCGCGCCGGAAAGCTCGTGATTGAGCAGCTGGTAGACCGTGCCATTCAGTCCGACGATCGTGAAGCAGAAGATGCCGAGGGTGCAGAAGCTGAGATGCCCGATGGTTGAGAAGGCAATGAAGCGCTTCATGTCCTGCTGTACGAGCGCAATCAGCGCGCCGTAAAGGATGCCGATCACGGCCAGCGCAATCATCAGCGGCGCGACTTCGCGTGACTGCGAAGGGAAGAGGCCGAGATTGAAGCGAATGATGGAGTAGAGGCCCAGCTTGCCCGCTACCACCATCGCCATGGCCGTGGGTGCTTCTGAAAAGACATCGCTCAACCAGCCATGCAGCGGGAAGACCGGGACTTTTACGGCGAATGCGACCAGGAACGCGAGCGATACCCACCAGAGCGCCTGGGGCGCAATTGAGCCACTGTTCTGCGAGAGATACTGTTGGGTCTCGACAAAGTCGAAGGTGCCTGTCTTCGCGTAAAGCCAGATCAACCCGACCAGCAGCAGCGCCGACGGCAGGAAGGTATAGAGGAAGAACTTGATTGCCGCCTGCGGTCCGCGATTGCGCCCGAACATGGCAATCAGGATGGCCATCGGCACCAGCGACAGCTCCCAGAAGCCGTAATAGAGAAACATGTCGAGCGAGACGAAGACGCCGATCATCGCCGTCTGCTGCAGCAGGAAGAGGAAATAGAACTCCTTGGTGTGCGTCTCAATGACTTTCCATGAGGCAAGCACAGCCATGGGCCCAAGGAAGCCTACGAGCACGACCAGCCAGAGCGAGATGCCGTCGATGCCGAGGTGGTAGTGGATGTTCGGGCTGGTGATCCAGGGATGGTTTTCTTCAAACTGGAAGCCCGTCTGCCCATATTGAAAGTGCGCCGGCAGATGCAGCGTGAGCGCAAATGTGAGCAGCGAGATCAGCAGCGTAAACCACTGGATCAGCTTGCCGCGCCTCGGCAGTAGAGCAACAACGATCGCGCCTACGGTCGGCACAAACGTAATGGTCGATAAGATGGAATCGTTCAGCACGAATACGTTCCCTGATTCAGTCTTTCGTTAAGGCACCTTAGCGAAACAAAAGGTGCGTTCCAAATCCAACATACGTCAGCAGCAGCAAAGCGGCTGCACCCAGAGCAAGCCATCCGGCATAGGAGCGGATATTGCCAGACTGCACGCGTTGCACAAGCGCCCCCAAGCCTTGCGCTGAATATCCAATGGCCATACCGCCACCGGTGATCACGCCGGTATCGAAAAGGCCCTTCAGTACATAGCGTGAAATCAGCAGAAGCGGTGCGACGACGACAGCCCCATAAAGCTCGTCAACCCAGTATTTGTTCAGGAGCAGCGAATAGAGTCCGCGCACCTTTGACGCAAGTTGCGCGGGCAGCGCTGGCTTCGCGAAGTACATGAGGTGCGCGATGAACCAGCCAATCACTGCCACGGTGACAGAAACCGCTGCCAGCAGCAATTCCATCGAGCGGCCTTCGGCGGCTTCATGCGCAGCACCGGTTACCGGACTGAGAAAGTGCGCAATCTCCGCGTGACCGCCCATTGCCTCGGGCACGCCAACCCATCCGCCGATGACGGAGAGGATCGCGAGAATCACGAGCGGCGTGAGCATCACCCACGAGCTTTCGTGTACGCCGTGACCATGTCCATGGCCATGATCGTCATGCGCTGTTGTTGCCTGCGCGCGGCTCTCACCGAAGAAGGTCAGATACCAGAGCCGGAACATGTAGAAGGATGTCAGGCCAGCGGTGAACAATCCGATAAACCAGAGAATCTTGCCGAGGCCGTTCGGCGAGATGAAGGCCTGATACAGAATTTCGTCCTTGCTGAAGAACCCGGCGAATGGAGGGAAGCCGGAGATGGCAAAGACTGCCATGGTCATCGTCCAGAAGGTGATGGGGATTTTCTTGCGCAGGCCGCCCATGACGCGCATGTCCTGTTCGCCGCTCAAAGCATGGATCACGGACCCGGCTGAGAGAAAGAGCAGCGCTTTGAAGAAGGCATGCGTCAGCAGATGGAAGATGCCCGACGAATATGCCGCGACGCCGCAGGCGAGGAACATGTATCCGAGCTGCGAGACGGTCGAGTAGGCGAGCACGCGCTTGATGTCGGTCTGGACGAGGCCGATCGTGGCCGCGAACAATGCCGTTGCCGTACCGATGACGGCAATGGTGCTCAATGCAAAAGGCGAGCGGTCAAAGATTACATGCGTGCGCACAACCATGTAGACGCCGGCTGTGACCATCGTCGCCGCGTGGATCAGGGCGGAAACTGGTGTTGGGCCTTCCATGGCGTCAGGCAGCCAGACGTAGAGCGGAATCTGCGCCGATTTACCTGTAGCGCCCAATATCAAGAACAGCGCAATCGCGGTGAGGAAACCACCCTGCCACTCGGGATGCTGCGCCACCTGGTTGAAGACTTCGCTGAAGCTCAGCGTGCCGAAGTGTGCGATGAGCAGGAACATCGCCAGCAGGAAGCCGAAGTCGCCAATACGGTTGACGACGAATGCCTTCTTGCCCGCGTTCGCTGCCGAATCCTTCGTGAGGTAGAAGCCGATGAGCAGATACGATGCGAGGCCGACGCCTTCCCAGCCGACAAACATCAGCAGGAAGTTTTCTGCCAGCACCAGCGTCAGCATGAAGAACATGAAGAGGTTCAGATACGCGAAGAAGCGCCAGTATCCTTCTTCCTCCGCCATGTACCCGACCGAATAGATGTGAATCAGAAAGCCGACGCCGGTGACCACCAGCAGCATGATGAGCGTGAGCTGATCGAGCGCGAAGGCAAAGTCGGCATGGAAATTGCCGGCCGTAATCCAGGTCGCTACCTGTTCGGTGTAGGGAAGCGTCAAAGAACTGAAGTGCAGTGCAATGTTTGCCACCTGCACAAACGGAATCAGAGTGGCAATGAGCGCCACCGTCGTTACCAGCGCTTTGGGAAAGCGGCGGCCAAGGAGACCGTTCACCAGAAATCCAGCGAAGGGAACGAGCGGAATCAGCCAGAGATGCAGGGAACTGGTCATAGTTTCATCAAATCCACGTGGTCGACGTCGAGTGTGTTGCGCGTGCGGAAGATGGCGATGATAATCGCCAGGCCCACCGCCGCTTCAGCCGCAGCTACCACCATTACAAAGAAGACGAAGATCTGTCCGCTCACCTGATGCCACTGGTGAGCGAAGGCGACAAACGTCAGGTTTACGGCATTCAGCATCAGCTCGATCGACATAAAGATGGAGATGATGTTGCGCTTGATCAGGAATGCCGCCACGCCAATCGAAAAAAGGATAGCGCTCAGCACCAGGTAATAAGCAATCGGGACGACCATTTGGCTCAGTGCTCCCTTCTCGCCAGCGCAACCGCGCCGAGGATGGCGACTAGAATCAGTACCGACGTGACTTCGAACGGCAGCAGCAGGTCGCGGAAGAGCACCCGGCTCAGATCGCTTGTGGTCACCAGATAGCCGCCCAGTTTCGCCGATCCAAGATGGTCGCTCTGTTTGAGAAAGATATAGGTGAGGATGCCGAGCAGGGCTGCCGCTCCGGGAAAGCCGACGATATAGGCGGCTTTGCTGCCGTGTGTGCGCTCTTCTTTCCCGGCATTCAGAAGCATGATCACAAAGGTGAAGAGCACCATGATGGCGCCGGAGTAGACGATCACCTGTGCCGCCGCCAGGAACTCAGCGCCCAGCAGAAGATACAGCACGGCAAGCGACGTCATCACCACAATCAGCGAAAGCGCGCTGTTGATAGGGTGGCGCTGCAGCAGGAGATTCAACGCTCCCGCAACACATAATCCGCCGAAGATGAGAAACAGAACTAGATGCATGCTCTTTCGCGAAAGGAACGGTGAAGAAACAAATTGTAAATCAGCGTTCGGGTAGAGAAGCTCAGTGCACCCTATGCTGCGCGAAAAGCCAGCCACAGGCTCGTCGCAATGATATTGGCAATTGCCAGAGGTAACAAAAACTTCCAGCCAAAACGCATCAGTTGGTCATAACGGAAGCGCGGCAGTGTGCCACGCACCCAGATGTAAAGAAAAAGGAAGAAAAAGACCTTTAATACAAACCAGAAGACCGGCAGCAGCGCCTGCACGACAGGTCCGCCCCATGCGGGCAGCAAATCGCCGAAGGGGCTCGACCATCCGCCGAAGAAAAGCAGCGTCGCCACGCAGCTGACCGTGATCATGTTCGCGTATTCCGCCATAAAAAACATGGCGAACTTCATCGAGCTGTATTCGGTGTGGTAGCCGGCGGTCAGTTCGCTCTCGGCCTCAGGCAGATCGAACGGTGCGCGATTGGTCTCGGCATAGGCCGCCATCAGATAGATGAAGAAGGCGACAAACTGCAGTCCGCCAAAGACATTCCATGAGAGCAGGCCGTGTGTCGCCTGGATATTTACGATGTCGCGCAGGCGCAACGAACCGGCGCGCATTACGACGCCTACGAGAGACAGTCCGAGCGCAAGCTCATAGCTGATGAGCTGCGCGCTGCCGCGTAGCGCACCCATTAGAGAATATTTATTGTTCGAAGACCATCCGGCAAGCGCGATGCCGTACACGCCAATCGAGGTGATGCCTAAAATGACCAGCAGGCCGATGTTCAGATCGGCGATCTGGAAGAGGTCGACGCCTTTGTAGTAGATCTCTTTGCCGAAGGGCACGACCGAGATCGATATCAGCGCGCAGGTCAGCGCGATGAGCGGCGCCAGAATGTATAGCGGCTTATAGACGTTGGTTGGCATCAGGTCTTCTTTGAGGAAGAGCTTCAGACCGTCGGCCATTGGTTGCCACATGCCGAATGGACCAACGCGGCTGGGTCCCCAGCGATTCTGGATGCGTCCGACCAGCTTGCGCTCCAGCAATACTGTATAAGCAACCGCCATCAGCGTGATCACCGTGACGACGGCGACCTTCAGCACGCTTAACAGTAAAAAGATCCAAATGCTAACTTCCATCGGGCCTTCCAAAAAAGTGCTAATCCGCCGCTGTTTCCGCGGGGTTTGGTGTTGTGCGGGATTCGACGATCGCCTTCAGCATATCGCTGTAGCGCCCAAGCGTCCCGGAAGTAAAGAGCGTGTCCTCAGCCGGCAGAACAAGATCGCGGCGTGAGGCCGTCGGCTGAATCTGAACCAGATCAAGCTTCTCCTGCTGGTCCATTCCCGCCAGTAACTCCAGGCGCGAGACGTTATAGCTCGGCACCAGACGCTGAATCTCATCCAATGTGGCAAACGGATCGAACGGGCTGAGCTTTGGTTCAAGATGGTTCGCTGCAAGCCACACAGCGTGACGGTCCGCCTCACCGGATTGAGCCCCGCGCGATTGTCCCATGTCAGCGTAAACGCCGCGCCCGAAGGGAACCAGCCTCTTCGGATCGGAGCCCATGCGGTCGGCGAGGCGCACGATCAATTCAAAGTCCGTGCGCACGCCAGCCTTGTCGGCAGCCTTTTTGGCCAACTGAATGTCGCCGAAAGTATTCGTGACCGTTCCTGACTTCTCATAAAGATTGGCGGCAGGGAAGATCACATCGGCGAGCGCTGCGGTCTCCGTCATGAACATATCCTGCACGACGAGGAAGGTGTTCTTGAGTGAAGCCGGGTCGACTCCGTAGCGAGAAACAGGGTTCGAGCCGACGATGTAAAGTGCCGACAGGTCGCCGCGTTGCGCTGCGTCGAACATCTGCAGCAGGTCGAGGCCCGCGGTCGGCGGCATGGCGGCGCCGTATTCCTCTGTGAAGTGTGCCGCGTCGCCGACCGGCACATAACCGGGCAGCAGATCGGGCAGAAGGCCCATGTCGGCGGCGCCGCGCGAATTGGCGTAATCGCCGAGCGCGGCAAATTTGGTATTTGGAAGCGAAAGGCCGAAGTCGACCAGGGCCTGAATGTCGCGTCCACGGTATTCCGAACCGAAGACGATGACGAGGGACTCTTCCTTGCGAATCGCATCGCGGAAGGCTGCCGTGCTGTCGTTCGCGGCAATCGCGCCGTCGTTTCCGGCGAGGTACTGCACTAGCGATGCGTAGCCATCCTGCGGAATTTCGAGGAATGCCTTGGCCTGCCGCCGCAGCTTGATCTCAGAGTGGTTGGCGATATAGATACGTGCGCGATTGAGGCGGACATTCGAGCGCAGGTTCCAGGCGAGCGCCGGGTGCTGGTCGGTGGGGTTGTTGCCGAGCAGCAGAATGGCCGGAGCCGTGGCAGTGTCGCGCAGAGAAGCCGTGTGTGCCGCCTTGCCTTTCAGGGCGGCAGCGAAGGACACGTAGTCGGCTGTGCGATGGTGATCGATATTGTTCGTGCCCAGAACGGTCCGCGCAAACTTCTGCAGCAGATAGGCCTCTTCATTGGTGGTGCGGTTCGAGCCGATCACGCCAATCGATTGGCCGCCCTTCGCCTCGCGAATCTCGTGCAATTTTTTCCCCGCAAAATCGAGCGCGTGGTCCCAGTTGACTTCGGCGAACTTTCCATCGGGCTGGCGAATGAGCGGCTTGGTCAGGCGGTCGGTGCGGTTGGCAAAGTCGAATGCATAACGGCCCTTATTACAAAGGAAATCGCCGTTCATGCCGCTCTTGTCGCGGTTGTCGCCGCGGATAATTTCCACGCCATCGTTCACGCTGCGCACGCCGAGTGTCGTCTTGCAACCATCGCCGCAGTGGGTGCATACGGTGGCAACGTGGTTCATCTCCCACGGGCGCGTCTTGTAGCGATAGGTGCCGGAGGTCAGCGCGCCGACCGGGCACAGATCGATGCACATGCCGCACTCTTCGCAATTCAGATGGTCCTGCTCATTGGGAGCGATGACCGCGTGCACGCCGCGATTCTCAATCGCCAGTGCCCAGACATCCATGCCCGGACCGCAGACGGTGACGCAGCGATAGCAGAGAATGCAGCGCGGACGATCAAAGTAGACGACGGGCGACCATTGCTGCTCTTCGCGATGCTGCTTGATCTCGACGTACTTCGATTCCGCTGCGCCGTACTTGAAGGTCATGTCCTGCAGTTCGCACTCGCCGCCCGCGTCGCACACCGGGCAGTCGAGCGGATGGTTACCGAGCAGCAACTCAATCGTCGCCTTGCGCGCCTGCTTGACTTCGTCGGTCTCGGTTGCCACCACCATGCCCTCTGTAACCGGCGTGGTGCATGCCGTCTGCAGCTTAGGCATCTTTTCGATGCGAACCACGCACATGCGGCAGGCTGCCTGCACGGAAAGCTTTGGATAGTAGCAGAACGCCGGAATCTCGATGCCGGCAGCTTTGCAGGCATCAATGAGCAGCGTGCCTGCGGGCGCGGTCAGCTTCTTGCCATCGACTGTAAACGTTACGTCAGCCATGAATCTCTTCCTTTTAAACCAGCGCCGGTTCTTCTGTATGCGCGTAGGGGCAGGGCTTGCCGTTCAAGTGGTCTTCAAACTCGTGCCGGAATTTTTTGATGAAGCCGATGGTTGGCATGGCCGCTGCGTCGCCGAGCGGGCAGAAGGTGCGTCCCAGCATGTTTTCGGCGAGATAGCGGATGTTGTCGAGGTCCTTCTCCACGCCGCCGCCGGCATGGACGCGGCTGATCGTCTTGTTGAGCCAATCTGTGCCTTCGCGGCAGGGAATGCACCAGCCGCAGCTTTCGTGCTGGTAGAACTTGATGGTGCGCAGCGCGAATTCGACCATGCAGGTCTGATCGTCGATGACGACGATGCCGCCCGAGCCGAGCATCGTTCCCGCCTTGCCCATCTGGTCGAAATCCAGGCCCACATCGATTTCGTCTGCCGTTAATACCGGTGTGGACGATCCGCCGGGAACAACGGCTTTGAGCTTGCGCCCGTTGGTGACGCCGCCGCCGACTTCATAGATGGCCTTCTTCAGGTTGTAGCCCATCGGCAGCTCGTAGACGCCGGGATTGACGACGTGACCGCTGATGCCGAAGAGACGCGTGCCGCCATTGCGCTCCGATCCGACTTTGGCATAGGCGTCGCCGCCCATTAGAAGAATGTGCGGTACGCTGGCAATCGTTTCCGCGTTGTTGATGACCGTGGGGCCACCGTACAGACCGACAACAGCAGGGAAGGGCGGCTTGATGCGCGGCACGCCGCGCTTGCCTTCGAGCGACTCCATCAACGCCGACTCTTCGCCTACTTCATACGCACCAGCTCCGGTCTGGGTCACGATGTCGAAGTCGATGCCCGAACCAAAAATATTTTTGCCGAGAAAGCCCTTGGCGTAGGCATCGGCAACGGCCTTCTCCATGATCTTGAGCAGGTAGCGATACTCACCGCGCAGATAGATGAAGCCCATCTTCGAGCCGATGGCGAGGCCGGCGATCATGGTGCCTTCAATCACGGCATGCGGATCGTGCAGAAAGATCACGTGGTCTTTGCAGGTTGCCGGCTCGCTCTCGTCGCCGTTGACGAGGACGTATTTCGGGCGCTCTGACTGCTTGGGGACAAACGACCACTTCATGCCGGTAGGGAAGCCGGCGCCGCCGCGTCCGCGCAGACCGGAGGCCTTCATCTCGGTGATGATCCAGTCCGTGCCTTTTGCAATCGCCGTCTGCACGGCCTTGTAGCCGTCGAGCGCGATGTATTTGTCGATGTCCGCGGCGCCCTGTCCAAAGCGGCGCGAGATGATCTTGACTTCATCGGGATGGGAGACGAGTCTCGGCATGGTTACACGGTCTCCTTTCCACGTCCTGCTTTGTAGTCCTCTAAAATCTGGTCCATCTTTTCTGTTGTCAGGTCATCGTAGAAGTCGTAATTGACCTGAATCGCTGGAGCCCAGCAGCAGGCGCCGATGCACTCGACTTCTTCGAGAGAAAATAGGCCGTCCGGAGTCGTTTCCTTGTGGCCGATACCAAGCCGCTTTTTGCAGTGCTCGAGGATGCCGAAGCCGTTGCGCAGCATGCAGGAGATATTTGTGCACACCTGCACGTTGTACTTGCCCGCAGGCTTGGTGCGCAGCATGGAGTAGTAGCTGAGCACGCTGCGAACATCGTGGTCGGCGATGCCGACGCGCTGCGCGATCTCCGCAACTACTGCGTCGGAAATATAGCCGACTTCATCCTGCGCATACAGCAGCATCGGCACCAGCGCCGAGCGCTTCACCGGGTACAGAGTCACCAGGCGATCGAAGCGTGCGGCGGTCGCGGGTGAAAAAATCGTGGTTGCAGGAGTGCTCATCCTAAATCCTCGTTCAAACCGAACCTGTCAAAGCTAATCTTGGTCAAAAATCTTTGCGGTGAAGGCTTCTGCCGCAATTTCCAGTTCCACTGCACCCCGGCGGTCGCTGAACGTCACCAGGCTATCGACCTCGAAACGAAACTCGCCATTCTGCAACTGCCGCTCTGGTCCGGGCTCATCTTCATAGATTGTCCACTGTCCTGTGCCCGTGTGCGCATCGAAGTCGATCACCAGAATCTTTTTCTCTTCGCGGAGGGTCAGCCGGCCTTCATTTCCATTGTCGACAAAGGTGCGGCCCTCAATCCTACCCAGATCATGCGCTGCTATATATGAGCGCACCAGGGAGGCAAACGATACCCAAAGCTCTGCAAAAAACTGTTCGTCCCCTGGCCGGTCATTCACTGGTCGTTCTCCGACAGTCTCGTTCGTCACCTGTCGATTTCTCCCAGAACAATATCGATCGAACCGATCACGGCAACAACGTCCGCAATTAACCGGCCCGCGCACATGGTCTGGAGTGCCTGCAACGTGGCGAACGAAGGGTTCCGCATGTGCACGCGATAGGGCTTGGCTGTTCCGTCGCTCACTGCGTAGTAGCCCATCTCACCGCGCGGCGATTCTACCGCCTGATAGACCTGTCCGGCAGGAACGGTAAAGCCTTCGGTCACAATCTTGAAGTGATAGATGAGCGACTCCATCTGGGTCTTCATCTTTTCGCGGTCGGGCAGGACCACATGGGGTGCGTCCGCTGTAATGCGGCCTTCGGGCATTCCCGCAAGCGCCTGCTCGACGATCTTTACCGACTCGCGCATCTCCTGAATGCGGACAACGTAACGCGCCCACACATCGCAGTCGTTTGAAACCGGCACCTGGAACTGAAACTTTTCGTAGCTCGAATACGGCATGTCGCGGCGCAGATCCCAATCCACACCGGAAGCACGCAGCGGCGGCCCGGTGACGCCGAGAGCGATGGCATCTGCGGCGCTTAGATAGCCGACACCTTTGAGACGATTGAAGAAAATCGGATTTCCGGTCAGAAGATTCTCATACTCGTCGATCTTCTCCGGCATGCGCTTGATGAAAGTCTTCACGCGGTCGAAGAAGTCGAGCGGTGGCTCAAGCGCCAGTCCGCCTACGCGGAAATACGAGGTCATCATGCGCTGTCCGGAGACATGCTCGAAGATACGCAGGATGTCTTCGCGCTCACGGAAGGTATAGAGGAAGACGGTCAGCGCGCCAATATCCATGGCATGCGTGCCCAGCCAGACGAGGTGCGAGTTCAACCGCGTCAGCTCATTCAGCAGCACACGAATCCACTGCGCGCGGTCGGGAATTTCCAACTGCAGCAGCTTCTCAATCGCCAGGCAATAGGCCAGATTATTGGTCATCGGGCACAGGTAGTCGATGCGGTCGGTCATGGGGACTACCTGCTGATAGAACTTCGCCTCGCAGGTCTTCTCAATGCCCGTGTGCAGATAGCCGATGTCCGGGACGACATTCAAAACCGTTTCGCCGTCGATCTCAATCACGAGGCGCAACACGCCGTGCGTCGACGGGTGCTGCGGGCCCATGTTGAGGACCATGGTGCGATCTTTTGCGCCCTCTTCCTGGTGCCCCTTGAGCAGCGTGGTGGTCTCGACGAATTTTGCCAGTTCAGGACTTGTAGGCATTAGCGGTAGCCCTCCACAGGATAGTCCTTGCGCAACGGATGGCCTTCCCACTCTTCCGGCATCATGATGCGGCGCAGTGATGGGTGTCCATGAAAGCGAACGCCGAAGAGATCCCACACTTCGCGCTCGTAAAAATTAGCCGAAGGCCAGATGCTTGTAATGCTGTCAATACTTGGCTCGATGCTTTCGACCGGGGAGATAAGCCGTACGCGGTTTTTAAGGCTGTGCGACAGGATGTGGTAGGTCACCTGGAAGCGCGGTTCGCTGGGATACCAGTCCACACAGGTCACATCTTCAAGGAAGTTGTAGCCTGCAGCTTTTACGGCCTGACAGGCGCCGCGAATCTCATCGCGTGCAATGGTGACCGTCAATTCGTTGAGGGCATATTTTGCATCGAGAACGGCGTCTGTATTCCACGCCAACAGGGAAGCAATTTCCCGGTTATCCGGCAGGGCAGCCAGAACAGCATCTTTCCCTTGAACAGCTGAGTCCATCGAGTCCTTACTTTGTAGCGAGCCGTTACGGAAGCTCTTGTCAGAAAGTGTTTGTCGAAGACCTGTCTGCTGAAATGCCTACAAATCACCCTTATCGGAAGACCAGTCGAGAATCCCTTTCTTCCCGATATAGAACAAGCCAACACCCACAAAGCCCAGGTAAACCAGCATTTCCCAGAAACCGAAGAAGCGCGAACCGGAGAGTTTCGGAAGTTCGCGATAGATGACTGCCCATGGAAGCATGAAGACAGCTTCCACATCGAAGAGGATGAAGAGCATTGCCACCATGTAAAAGCGAACCGAGAATCGTCCGCGCGCATCGCCCTCGACCGGAACACCGCATTCGTAGGCATCCAGCTTCGCCTTGGTGTTGCGATGGCGGCCCAGAAACCACGAAGCGGTAATCATTCCTGTGCCAAGCCCAGCCGCTGCAAGAATTTGCATTAGCAACGGTACGTAATTCCAGAAATAATTTGCGCCTTGCATTCTGATCTCACCGCTCAAGCGTTTTGCCGCCGAAGCCTCTCTAGTGAGAGTAGTTTCTGCATGATGCCGCCGTCAAGGAAGGGCGAGTATTCTGTACACAATTCGCGGAAAAATATTCGCAATTTCAAATGGGCTCAGCGCGAAGCTTCTGTTCCAATTCAGAACACAAGCAGTAACAAATTAGAGAATTCTGAAGTACTCATCGCATCGGGCCGATAGAGTTCCGTGAGGGACGACTATGGGCACTGTCAGTAATCCGATGCAACCGACTGCGATCAGGCACCTGACGCTTGTACGCAAGGATGTTTCTCGTGACATGCACGCATCCGCGGCGAAAGACATTTACGCCCCGGATGACGGGCTGGGCTGTTTCCGCGGCTTCGCTGTTGCCATGTTCTGCAACCTGATTTTTGGATTGATGATCTTCGCAGGCTGGGGACTCTGGCATATGTTGCGCTAGCACGAACGTGCCTGAAGAATGCCTGCATGGCTCTGATACTCTCAAGCCATGCAGCTCGTGATTAACGGCCAGTTGAAGGAGTTTCCCGAACTCTCTGCCGAGTCAAAGGTCTCCGATCTCGTCGCGGCTCTCGGTCTCAAGAATGACCGTGTCGCCCTTGAGCAGAACGGCGAAATTGTTCCCCGCGCAACCTGGATCGAAACACCGGTCCGCTCCGGCGACAAGCTTGAAATCGTCCACTTTGTCGGCGGCGGATGCTGATGCGCTCAGAGAAATGGGCGCTGCTCGCCATTTTGCTTTGCTCGACCGGAAGTCCATTCGCGGTGAGCGCGCAAAGTGCTCCGCAGCAGCCTTCGGAGCCGACGTCAACCCACACTCCGCCCGCTGTTCCATCGTCGTCATCGCCTGCAGTTCCACCCATGATCGGACCAAGCCTCACCGTTCCTGGCATTGCTCCCGGAGAAGCGATGAAACTCGTTGCCTACGGAGACAGCCGCTTTACCGATACCGGCAATGTGAGCGACACCAATCCCAAAGTCAGGCAGTTTCTTGTGAATCAGGTTGCTGCTGAGAAACCCCTCGCCGTCTTTTTGACCGGCGATACTCCTTTTGTCGGCGCGGATGCCGCAGACTGGAAGGTCTTTCAGCAGGAGACGGAAGTCTGGCGCGACGAACACCTCTACGTTTTTCCGACGACGGGGAACCATGAGGTCAAAGGCGGTTACGAGGCGGGAATCGCCAACTACCGCGCGAACTTTCCTCAGTTGAAGGGTTATCTTTACTACTCGGCGCAGATCGGGAATGTCTATCTCATCTCGCTGGACACGACACAGCGGAACGATGCAGGTTCGCCGCAGCGCGCGTGGCTCGAATCGCAGCTCGACCATCTGCCGGCAGATGTAGATTTCGTCTTTTTCCTCGACCACATGCCGTTGATGGCCGATGTGCAGAGCCAGATCGCCGCCAGCCTGCCTACTTCGAATGAAATCGCTCTGCGCGGAGTGCTGGAGGCCGCAGCGCCGAAATCGCACGCCAAGTTTGTCGTGATCAATGGCCACATCCACAACTACGAACGCTTTGAGCGCAACGGCATCACCTACCTCATCTCCGGCGGAGGAGCCGCGCAGGCCTACCCGGTTCTGGTACGCGGCGACGAGGACCTTTACCGCGATCCCGACCCGAAAAAGCTGCCTCCGATCATCAATTATCACTACCTCGTGATTCAGTTGGAGGGAAAACACGCCGAAGTAAAGATGTATCGTGTGGCCGACCCGAAAGCTGACCCGCTGACGATTGAGGTGCGCGACACCTTCCTGATGGACAAAAAATAGAGCTAAAACCCATCGTTTGTGCGTCCTGCTTCATTTTTATTTGATGGGCCGCAATTCAATTGCAGGGGACTTTAAAACGCTCGCAGTTGCGCATCCTCAGGCTTTGCATCTAAAACAATTAGCGCATTGCGTTTCCCACGCTCCCGTCCTGTCTACAACGGCAATGCGCATTGTCATGTCACTATCACGGATAGCTATGCCAAACCCACTCCCCCAGTGCAGGTTCGCGTGCTACGTACTCTGCAGTCTTGTGCTCGTTGTCTTGAGCGCTTGCGGGGCATCGCACATGGCCGAAACCCTTCTGCCTGATTTCAACCTCAGCCTCGGGTCCAGCAGCGTGGCCGTGGGGGTTGGTGCGACTCAGAATCTAACCCTGTCCGCTACCAGCATCAATGGCTTCAGCGGCCCGGTAAATGTCGCTATCGGCGGTCTTCCGGCCGGAGTCACCGCGTCACCCTCAACCCTTACGCTGACTCCCGGCGGCAATGCGCAGACAGTGGTGCTTTCCGCGTCAGGCAACGCGTCTGCAGCCAGCGCGACGGTTACCATTACCGCCAGCTCTGGCACGGTGACGCACGCAGCCACGGTGGGCCTGACGGTCACGCCAGCTACTGCCGCTCCGGACTTCACCTTAACCCTGGCACCGGCGAGTATTGCCGTGCCGCAGGGCGGAACGGGCAAGGCGATCTCCGTGAATGCAGTTCCCATGAATGGTTTCAGCGGCACGGTGAACGTCCATCTAAGCGGTCTGCCGAGCGGCGTGACTACCAATCCGTCGACACTGAGCCTTAAGCCCGGTACCGCGCAGAGTGTGACTCTTACCGCCGCTGCCGGCGCCGCGACCGGCGATGCGAGCGTGACCGTAACCGGAACTGCCGCATCTGTGACGCATACTGCAGCCTTGTCGCTCTCCGTGACAGAAGCTCCTCCGGAGAATCTAGGTTTCGCCCTGACTGTAACGCCTGCCAGTCTGACGGTGACACAGGGCGGGGCAGGCAAGACGGTTTCAGTGAACGCAGTCTCAAGGACTGGCTTCAGCGGTACAGTGAACGTGAAATTAAGCGGTCTGCCGGCTGGCGTGACTGCCAGTCCGTCGACGCTGAGCCTGACGCCGGACACCGCGCAGAGCGTTACCCTTATCGCCTCAGCGAAGGCAGCAGTTGGAAATGCGACGGTGACTTTCACCGGAACCTCCCGGTCGCTGAAGCATTCAGCAACCTTGGCTCTTACCGTGGCTGCAGCTTCAGCCACGCCGGACTTCACGCTCTCC
>Ga0206869_1069_pt1 | contig 21436 bp, 19 predicted proteins | sample Alteio_BWOrgCont_35_FD_152618 | JGI IMG/M metagenome (GOLD analysis project Ga0206869, IMG submission 152618) | Enriched cells from forest soil in Barre Woods Harvard Forest LTER site, Petersham, Massachusetts, United States -... | ecosystem: Environmental > Terrestrial > Soil > Temperate forest >... | reverse complement strand
CAGAGAATTCCAAGCGGAAGTCCGACGCTAATTGCCAGAAAAGCGGCCGTCCCCAGTAGGGCAACCGTCGTCATGCTGAGCTCCCAATAACCCAGCACCGCCAAATATGTAAGCGTAGCAACGGTGAAAATCGCGACGCGTGTGCCAGCAAGGCCCCACGCAAGAGCGAGAATAATTGTCATTATGACGGGCCAGGGTGTCCTGACCAAGGCAATCTCCAAGACTTCCTGAATTCTGCCGATCGCAATTTTGATTCCGTCAAAAATAAAGCCGGCGCTGCTGGTAAGAGATTGAAATGCGCTCTCTACATCCAAAGCGATGCGCTCTCGAAACAGCCGATCTGCAGGAAAGTGGTTGAGAAGATCTGGGGAATGCTCAAGCGTAAAGCGAGCCAACGTCGGGCAAAGCAGGAGGATCTGGATAAATGCCGCTAAGAGAGCAATTTGCCATCTCCAACCCGATGCAAGGGATCGATCGCTCCGCCACGTCTGGAAACGTCGTTCAAGCAATATGTTCGAGAGCCAACCACGCCCAAGAATATTTCCGATCCAAATAACGAGGCCGACACACAGGTAGACACTAGCGGAACGGGTAGCGGCACGTGCCTCTTCACGCGCAAGATCGGCAGCGTGGGCGAGTGCGCCAACGGTTTCTTCAAGTGCTTTTGCCTGCGGATCTTGAGCGGCTCGCGCTTCCGCAGCCGTCACGCTTCTTGTCCTGACCTGCGCGTCAAGCATTGCAGCGCGCGTACGGCCTTCAATGCCTAAATCCGTCCAAGTTCCGAATCCGATGAGTACGAACGCAACAATATCGATCAGAGTTGTCAGCCAGAATAGGCTCCAAAGTCCGCGGCCCGCGGCCCAGATGCCTCCCAGCAAGGCCCCTGCCCAGTTGAAGGTCCATGGAATGCCGGAGGTCTTCGAAATTCGAGTAAGAACAGGTTCATAGTATTCCGCGCGAGAGAGGACAAACTGCCTAATCAGGCTCTCAGTTCGTTCCCGCCGCTCCATTTTGGGGGCTGCGTCAGCGGTTGGATTTGAGTGAATGATCTGATTGGTCATTTTTCGGGACTCGCAAGCGCCTGCAACAGGCTCAATCTGGTCACCACCCCCGTTGGAGCACCTAAGGTATCGACAACGAGGAGGTCACTATTATATCGGGCAGCTAGAGTGATAGCTGCTTGGACGTCGGTATCCTCTCCGATTTTGGGTAGACGATCGATTTCGTCATGCTTATGCAAAGCGTCACTCAATGGAATGGCAATTGAACCAACTTTGAGAACGCGCGCCGTGGATACGTCTGCGACAAAGTCAGCCACGTACGAATCAGCGGGATGAAGAACTATCTCTTCTGGTGTGCCTACTTGAACAACCCGACCGTCACGCATAATCGCGATTCGATCACCCATACGAATTGCCTCGTCGAGGTCATGCGTAATAAAGAGTGTGGTCTTCTGTAGGCGAGCAATTAATGTCTTGAAGAGCCCCTGGAGCTGTCGCCGAATCAGCGGATCTAGCGCACTGAATGGCTCATCCATCAGCAGGATCGGCGGATCTGCAGCAAGTGCTCGAGCAATTCCCACTCTTTGTTGCATACCGCCAGATAGCTGATCGACCATGTGATCTTCCCAACCAGAGAGTTCGACGAGGTCGAGGGCTTTCTCTGCTCGGGACTGGCGCTCAAATCGGCTCAGACGACGAACCTCAAGAGGCAATGCTACGTTATTCAGAACACTACGGTGCGGAAGCAACGAGAAGTTCTGAAAAACCATCCCAATTTGATCAGAACGAAGACGCCGAAGCTCCTCGCTCGATAATTCACCGACATTGCGGCCCAGTACTCTGATGATGCCAGAGGTGGGCTCGACGAGGCGATTGACGTGTCTCAGAAGCGTAGATTTTCCAGACCCAGACAATCCCATAATACAAAATGTTTCGCCTTTCCGGATGCTGAGGGACACATCGGATACGGCCACGACGCAGCCGGCCTTCTTAGCTTCGGACTCGTCCCAATCTCGACTGCGAATCTTTGCTCCGATGTCGGACTCTCTCGGCCCAAACACCTTCCAGACATTCTCAAATTCAATCATCATGATGGGCGGCACGGCTGAACCAGCCTGCCTTTATTGGTCCCATCTCTCATGGAGAACTCCAAACTCTGAGGATAGGCGCGTACGGCTAGCGCTGGCGAAATTAACAAGATCTGAAGCCCATTCAGCTGCCCTGACCATGTGGCTTGCCTCGGGCTTTCTTTAGCCATCGCGACGTTAAGTACGAACATATTAGGTGTCAAGGGTTGCCCCACAAAGAAGGGATACATACGGACTTATAAGGCCTTGCAGGACGGACGACCGTGCGCAAACTCGAGTCTCAGAGAGGCAAGATCCACACCAACCAGGCGACCGACATAGTGAACGGAGGAGGACGGATCGATTGAAAGGCACTGCAAATTTACGAGCGTAGTAGGGTGGGTTGTTCTTGTGATCGGCTCGGATGACTTTCCTTTCCTAGACATACCCCTCCGCCAAGTCAGAAGCGGAGAGCGCATCATCTCTCTCCTCCACCGCACCAAAGCCACCACCACTCGGCGTTCGAATTAGGACTCGATCATCTTTACGAAGCGTTAGCTGGCGCCGACTATCCTGCAGAGCACCATTGAGAAGAATTTCGCCGCACTGGCCTGGCTCACCGCCGGCCATTCCAGGTGCGGGATTGCGCGTTCGCTCCGCGTTGAAAGTTATCGTCAACGGCTCGTCGGACAGAGACTGAAACAATAATTCCTGGCCAGTACCACCACGATGCCGCCCAATTCCACCGGCGCCCTTGCGAAAGCGTTTGAACAATAGTCGCAGGGGCGCGAGTTGCTCGATCATCTCCGTTGGCGTGGACGAGACGTTGCTCGGCCACGAGAGAACATTGGGCCCATCGCTAGTCGCGCGAGCACCCATTCCTCCGTTGATAAAAACCTTAGTCGCATGAGGCCGGCCATTGCGAACGCTTCGAAGTAAGAAACTCCAAAGTGGAGAGCCAGATCCTGCTATCACCTTATTGGGAATGGCGCTCCCAAGTGCCGTGAGTAACGCATGGGGAATGTAGTGCCCTGTGCAAACACGTTGCCCACCGGAACTCGGAAAGATGCTGTTCAGGATCGAGCCCGGCGGGGCCGTCACCTTTATTGGGCGGAAGGTTCCTTCATTGTTTGGCAACTCAGCGGGCGCCAGGCACTTCAGAGCGTAGCAACTCATCGCATACGTGTAGGGAAAGGGTACGTTAATCGAACCTCGCACCTGGCCGGATGAGCCCGTAAAGTCGACCGCAACACTTGAGCCGTCCACTACAACTTTCGTTGTGATGTGGATAGGGGCAATGCCTCCGTCTGTGTCGAACTCGTAGCGGTAAACGCCATCTGGTATTCGGCGAATCGCCTCTCGCATTGAGCGCTCCCCTCTAGCGCACAACTCCTCCGTGACACCACTTAGGTCATCTAGACCGAATTCTACCACACATGAATGGACTCGAGCTTCGATGAGGTTAAGGCCGTTTACTTGAGCCATCAAATCACCGAGGACCTGGTCCGGTATTCTCACGTTCGACCGTATGAAATCGAGCACTACTTCGTCAATCACTCCGCCCTTGAACAGTTTCAAAATTGGAATCCGCAAGCCCTCTTCGAAAATGTCCGTGACGCTGTGAGCGTCACTGCTCCCGCCAATGTCGGCAGCGTGCGCCGTACATGCCGCGAAGCCAATCAGGTTCGATTTGTAGAATATTGGTTTGGCAATTGAGATATCGAATAGATGTCCCGTCGCGATCCACGGATCATTCGTAATAAGGACATCGTCGGGATCTATACTTTGGCCGAATTTATCCAGGAACGCCTTAACCGTAATTGGCAAGCTCCCGATAAAGGAGGGAATACTCTTCGTGGCCTGCGCCAACAAACGCCCTTTCGCATCTGTTAGAACAAACGAGTAATCGTCGGACTCTCGAAGCACCGTCGAAAACGCTGTCCGCTTCAGCGCGGCTGAGGCCTCGTCGGCGGCGGTGAGAAGGCGGCGATATAGAACCTCGGTACTTACTGGATCAAGCCCGCTTTCTCCTACGTTCGCGGTTCCCGAATCAGAGATATTCTCCATCCGGTCAATGAGCAGATTGCCAAATTCATCTTGATGAAACTCTGAACTTTCATCGATGACCAGAGTGGATTCGGGCTCTTCAATAAGCGCCGGCCCCTTAATCGTGAGATCGTTTGGCAATAGCGCTCGATCGTAAACTGTCACCTCCTCGAATGTGCCGGTACTCGACTGCTGGACGAGCCGCTTACCTTTGATCGAGGCCGCCAGTGTGCGGTTTTGTTGTACGTTGTGAATTACGAGGGAGGTTGCGCTTCGATCGTGTTCAGCTTCAACCGTAACTCGAATATTTATGATCTCGATCGCGCCACTCGAGAGCGGTCGCGAAAAAATAGCTGCATAGCTGCTTTCAAATGCATTCCGTATCGCTTTTCGTCCATCGTCGAGGTGAAATCCTGACGGCAACGGGACAAAGACTTCGAAGCCTTGTCCAACATACCGCATGTCCGCGGCTCGCTGCACTTGCACACGCGTCCGATCCGCTCCAGCTCGACTTATAGTATTTTTGGCGTCCTGTTCCAGGCGGAGAAAAGCCTCCTCAAGCATGTCCAGATTGATGCCATCCAGTGGCATTGCCAGCGTCATAACACGATCGGCGCGAGCCGGGGCCAGCAGTAGGCCGAGCGCCGATGCTACACCCGCCCATCGAGGACATAGGATCCGAGAAATGCCGAGTTTGCGAGCAAGTGCAGGTCCATGAATTGGACCTCCACCACCTGTCACGATTAGCGTCTGCTGCCTCGTATCCTTGTCTCGCTCTGAAGCATGGATGCGCGCTGCATTTGCCATATTCTCATTCGCGATATTGTGGATGCCCCAAGCTACCTGCGGCAGCCGCAATCCAGATTTCTTCTCTAAAGTCTTGAGCGCGCCTTCTGCGCTGCTGTTGTGAAGTGGCAAAGAGCCACCCGCGAAAAAGTTCGGATCTAATAATCCAAGAATGAGGTTGGCGTCAGTAACCGTCGGGTCTGTACCGCCTCTGCCATAGCAGGCGGGGCCAGGCACTGCTCCCGCACTAGCGGGTCCCGCCTTGAGAAGTCCCAGCGCATCGACCGAAGCTATAGAGCCTCCGCCGGCCCCTATCTCGATAAGCTCAACAGTAGAGATCTTTATGGGATGACCGCTTCCGGCTACAAAGCGCTGCTCGCGGGCGGCTTCGAACGAGTATGCCACGACTGGTCGACCGTTTTCGATTAGGGCCAGCTTGGCCGTCGTTCCGCCAACATCTAGCGCAAGCACATCATTGGTACCGGACTGGCGCGCAAAATGTGACGCTGCCAACGCCCCAGCGGCGGGACCGGATTCAAGTAGCTGTACGGGAACACGCGTTGCTTCGGACAGATCAGTTAGACCGCCATTGGAGAGCATTAGAAAAAGAGAAGCGCGTATGCCGGCGGACTCCAGTCCACCTGCAAAGCGAGCGAGATAACGCTCAGCGAGCGGTTTTATATAAGCATTAACGACAGTGGTTGATCCTCGCTCGAATTCCCGGATCTCTGGAGCTACTTGATAGGATGCGCTGACAGCAATCGACGGATGTCGCGCTTTGATAGAGGTTGCCGCCGCGCGTTCATGCGCCGAATTAACGTAAGAATGCAAAAAGACGATAGCGATCGACTCGACGCCCTGCTCGACAAGTCGATCTGCGGCTGAATCGACATCTGCCAAGTTAAGTGGCGTTATAACGCTACCATCAGAAGACATTCGCTCGCCGATTTCGCTGCACAGGCTTCTTGATACAATTGGGGCCGGCAATTGTATCTGCAAATCATATAGATCATGTCGATTCTCTCTGCGCATCTCAAACATGTCACGGAAGCCCGCCGTCACGAGCACCCCCGTCTTCGCTCCGCGACGTTCAATAACCAAGTTCGTAAAGAGGGTAGTCGCATGAACCACCCGCGTAACTTTTCCGACGTCGAGGTTCTTACGCCTCACCAATTCTTCGATACCTTGCAACACTCCCTGAATCGGGTCGTCAGGCGTTGTCAGTTGTTTGTGGGCAAAGACTTCACGAGTGTCTGGGTTGTGCACCACCAGATCGGTAAAGGTGCCACCAATATCAATTCCGAGCGCAACCGACATTTATTCGCTACCCAAATTAAGATTCTAAGCGCTTAAAAGAGCTCACATGCTCCGAGGCGGTGAACGAACACGACGCGGACTCTCTTCCTGTTTCGCTGGAGCCATCGGCGATCAGTCGCGGGTCCTCTGACCGCGGATCGGCTCGGCATCGCGATCAGCTATCCGTATTCACATGGCAATGCACAAAGCCCCTCATATGCCCGGACATATTTTCGAGATAGTGGAAACGTGTCAAGTCGCTGCAAGCGAAAGAATGGCCAATAGCCGATTGGGCAATTTAGGCGGAGAGCGAAGCCGCGATCGGCTTGACTAAAATTTCCCAATCGATGGCATCGCAATGAAGTGGCATATTCATTAGTCTTTCAGCGCCGACGCACGGGCTAACAAAACTAATGCCCGTTATGGGCTAATTGGACTATAGAAACTCGACATTCAATTTGCGGGGACCCCAGCAAACATGACGCCCTCGAGCCCACTTCGATCGAAGATTCGGCGAGGCAAAAACTCGCTATATATCGAGATCGCAAACGATCTCAAACAGCGCATTGCGTCGGGCAAGTATTCGGTGGGCTCTACACTTCCACGCGAAGCCGATTTCGCGACGATCTATGGCGTCGGCCGATTCACGGTGCGGGAAGCGATGCGGCTGCTTCAAGAAGAAGGCCTAATCTCGCGGCGGAAGCGTGGCGGCACTACGGTCAAAGCTGCTTTAAAGCCGGTCATATATAGTCAGCCTGTCAGCTCGGTAAATGATCTGCTCAAATTTGCAGACGGATCCATAGTTACCTTACTCAAAAAGAAAGTAATTCGCTGTAATGCTCAGTTGGCGGACTTACTCAAGTCAGGCGTAGGTGAAGAATGGCTTTGTGTTGAGACCGCGCGTTCATATCCGTGCGACACGCGACCCATCTGCTACACCATCAACTATCTCAATCGAGAGCTTCTTGGAGTTGAAGAAGTTACAGAAGATTTGTCGGCACCAATATCGGCTCTGCTAGAAAAGCGTTACGGCATCAAGATATGCGAAATAGAGCAAAGCATTCACGCGGATCTCCTGACTCTGCGCGAAGCAAAGATACTCGTCTCGAAAGCCGGCACTGCTAGCTTGAGATCAACGCGCCGCTATTACGATGAGGGTGGCCGCCTGCTTGAACTGTCAGTTGCCGTTCATGCGGGAGATCGCTTTGCCTATACAATGCGCCTCCGTCGCGAGTAACGGCTTAGAGAACAGGCAAGATGTTGCGATTAGGGGCTAGTCAGGTAATGAAGTGGCGCTTCAGAAATTCTTTGGCATCCCTCAGTCGTCGCGAGAATAGTTACTCCTGGAGCAGCGACGAGCCCATCTGAGTCATCCCGTACACCCGGATGAACAAAGAAAACCATACCCGGTTGAATCGTGACGGGGTTATTTCGATACATAAGCGGCCAATCCATCCAGCTCGGCGCGAATGTCGTGCCGAGGCCGTATCCGCATTGGTGGTAGAGATTTGGGTTCGCCCCTCGTCGCCCGTAGCCACCACTCGTAACCGTACGCTCGTACGCAGCAAAAACTTCGCCCACAGTTCGACCAGGCTTAATTGCCTCGGTCACGGCTTCAATGCAGTCGACTGCCAGATTGAACATGTCTTGATGCTTCTTGCTTGGCTTCCCTACCTTAATTGTGGTCATCAGGCAGGCATGGTAATGGCGATACACTCCGGCGAATTCGATAGTCAGCTGATCGTCGTCACTTAGAGTTCGACGACCAGCGTGGTATCTCCCAAGCATCGCCGCCGGCCCGGATCCAATTACAAATTCATTCCCGGGGTAGTCGCCATCACCTTTGAAGACCGCACCTTGCATGGCGGCAAGAATATCGCCTTCGAACGCTCCCGGCCTTGTGAGCCGAACAGCCTCAGCCAGAGCATTATCGGCAAGAATGGCCGCTTTGCGGACGTAAGCAATTTCGGTGTCACTCTTCACCGCCCTCAGTTCACTAACCAGCTCCGACGCATCCACGAGTGAGCAGAATCCACTTAGAGCATCGGCCACCCGAATTCCGTTGCGGGCAGTGAGTCCAAACGCCTCCCATTCAATACCCAGGCGACTCCCACGACGGCCGAATTCCTTCAGCATTGGCTCAAGGTGGGTGCGTGCGGGGTTGGCGTCGGGTCCATCAGTCCAAACGCGCACTTGCGCTTCGGTTATCATGGATGTGTAGCGAGCTTGGCGAAGCTCGGGCGCCCGGGATACCAGGGCTAGTCTACCGTCTGCGCCAAGATATAGGCACTGAAAGTACACATAACCAAAGGTGTCGTGACCAGTAAGATAGTAGATGCTTTCTTGACGAAACATAAGCATTCCGTCGAGTCCACGCGCGATCATCAATTCGATAACTCGCTCGCGTCGCTTCGCTAGCTCATGCTCAGTAAAATGAAGGGGCATACGACCTCTGAAGCATCTTCTCTCGCATCAACATTTTAGGGGAACTATATAAGTCCGTACATGTTGATAAACCGTGCAATCCTGTCAAAGTGGTTTGCGTTAGCTGAACCAGCCGAACTCAAGAAGTGTAGTTTAGCACGGCAGCGAAAAGGTGCGCGCGAGCATGGCCATACAGCATCAGAGTGCCCAATTTACGATCCTGACGGCGCATGTCATGGAGAGCTGGGGCAACATTCCATCGACCATCGCTTCTGACTGCATGAACCGTTCTGGGAGCATGATTGCGGCGATTAAGCCCCTTTCTGCCGGCACTAAGCTTTGTGGACAGGCTAGAACAATATCGGTGATGGTTGGCGACAATAGCTGCATCCATGCCGCTCTCTCAACCGTGCGGCAAGGCGAAGTACTCACAATCGATGGTGGCGGGGCCGTCGATATCGCCTTGTGGGGAGGCATCATGACACGGGTGGCGATGGCCCGCGGGGTGCAAGGTATTGTTCTAGATGGGATGGTTCGGGACAGCGCAGAGATTCGAGCTACAGGCTTTCCTTGTTTCGCCAGGGATGCAATCCCACGTGGACCACACAAAGGATTTGGCGGAACGCTGGACGCGGTAACCTCTGTGGGGGGTGTAGCCGTGACGCCAGGTGATATCATTCTTGGTGACGATGACGGCGTGGTCGTCGTGCCTCTGAGCGCGGCAGCTGAAATATTGCGGGCAGCAAAGGACCTTATCGCTCGCGAGCAAAACCGCCTTACCGCAGTTCTAGGTGCCAGCAGTAGATCGTAAGACTCCATCGATAGCCCTTCCGCAGCCAATCGCACTCAGACACTGCCAGGCCCTTCGTCGATCCGCGTGCCTTCTCAATATATTTCACATACATCTTGACTCGCATTGTGTCGGGGTTAATTAATGTACGGACTTATTTTTCTTCAATAATATTGAAGGGAGAGTGTCGTGCAGGATCCAATGTCAGCGCCGCGCCACGAAGGAAACGGAAGAAGCACAGTTCAGTTGTTATCGACTCCCGTGCGCGAAGCATCTGCATGGAGAGCCTCGGACCTCGCCGCCGACTCCAGCTGGATCTACGAATTAACTGACGACGATGTTTCAGAGCTCAATCAAGCGATAGCAGGAATTCAGTTTCGGGGGCTTGGCCCCATCTCTTTTGGTCGTGCGGATTTTCCACTACCGCGCTTGGGGAATCTAATTTCGAGACTCCTGCATCAACTCGAATTTGGCAGAGGCTGCGCACTTATTCGCGGCCTACCAGTTGGACACTATGACGCCAAAATGCTCAGCATTCTCTATTGGGGGCTTGGATCACACTTGGGTCAGCCAATCTCGCAGAATGCCCAAGGTGAATTGATTGCCCATGTCCGCGACACTGGACGCGACTACAAACAGAAAAATGTGCGGGGCTATCTAACACGCGCTCCGCTTGCGCCACACAGCGACAGTTGCGACGTCGTCGGCCTTCTCTGTGTAAGCGCCGCCAGAACGGGCGGTAGTAGTATCTTCGCTAGTTCGATGACGATTTATAATGAGATCTTGGCTCATCATCCCGAATATCTTGAGGCGCTCTATCGAGGCTTCCATTATGACCTGCGCGGTGAAGGTGCCACCGGTGACCCTAACGAAGTAACCCGTCGGAGAGTGCCCGTTTTTAGCTACTTTGACGGTCGCTTGAGCTGCCGGTTCAATGGGCGATCGATCGAAAATGGGATGACGAAGGCCGGAGTTCCACTGAGCGCCTTGGAGCAAGAGGCGATCGATTACATTGCAGAACTCGTATGGCGTTCTGATATTGGATTTAGAATGTCATTCCGTGCAGGGGACATTCAGTTATTAAACAACCATGTAATGCTACACGCCCGAGAGGGCTACGAAGATCACAACGACGAAGGTCGCAAACGAGATCTCATGAGGTTGTGGCTCAACCTCTACGCGGGACGGAAACTGGCGCCCGATTTTGCTGACCGGTTCAATACCGGCCCGAGGGGCGGCGTCCCGGTCCATCAAGACTAGGTGGGGGCCAGGTTGCTGAATCAATGGACACATAGATTCACCGATGCGCTCTTCTGCGCAGTGAATGTTTGAGTCCTCAATTCGCCAACCCTTAAACAATCGCGTCATTTTAACAGAGACTGGGTTTTTAGAACCTCAGCTCTTAGCGCGGAGGCGATCGATGAGCTGGTGGCATCGAATTCTAGGGCGATCAATTCAAGTCATAGCGCCAGTGGAGGGAAAGGACGCCTGCCCTCTCGATATTCCGCCTCCGGAAGATACATACCTGACAGCAATGGCATGGATTGGTCTTGGCGGAGACATGGGCGCAGTAAATCCTACCAGAGTATTTCAGGAACGCCGCCGTCAACGCCATTTAGATTGAACAACGGGCGTTAGAAAAGCCTTTGATCCTGAGATCGAAAAGTAAACACCGGCGCCGCCTTCACTACGATCTCCGACCTCGGCCAGCATTACCTGACGTGGAAGGACATCAGGGAACTGCGCCGCACCTAATGGCGAAATGATCTCCGTAAGAAGGCGCCAAGAACAGTCAGGGTCGGTGTTCTTAATCAGTAAATAAGCTTTGTAGCGAGTGCGGCAGCCGCATAGCCGGAGTGAAGATGCCTGAGAAAGACGACGCGCTTGAACGCCTACTGGAGGACGAACGCGAAGCTTGTGGACGATACGAAAGATTGGCGGGACCTCAGTTACCCATAGCCGACAAGGCTTTGTTGCGAGAGACCCGCAAACTTTGTGACGAGGCGAAACGTGCTGTCCAGCGATACAAACAGCGGCTTCTCGAAACCTGGCGAAACTCGCGCCAATCCTAGATTGGCGCTTCGTGGTCGCCACCGCTGACACAGCTATCGGACGCCTGTGTTGCGAAGAGCGCCAAGCCCATCGTCCAGCAATCTATCCCAGCAGCGCGGAGAGCCTGCTCGCGCAGATACAATCCAGGTCGGAATTGCGCGAACGTCTATCGATGATCCGGAAAGTGGGCGCCTGATGCGCCAGTGCCTCTATGTGTGCGAATAATGTGAAGGAGAGCCCAGTGAACTTTCATGCGCCGACTCCACCCGTTCAGGCTCAACCTCTCATAGCGGTGCGTAATGTTAGAAAGAGTTCTCGCTGGTACGCCGAGCTACTTGGAGCGGATCCGCTTCCAGAACACAGCCACCGGGACGTATACGATCGGATCTCGTGCTCCGGTCAATTGATTCTTCAACTGCATGCTTGGGACGAGGAAGAGCATCCTAATCTAGTTAACGTAGACGCAGCGCCGCCTGGGCACGGTATTTTGCTGTGGTTCCAAGTAGGTGATTTCGAATCGGTCGTGGAGCGAGCTCGCGGTTTAGGGGCCGAGATAATCGAAGAGCCTCATATAAACCCCAGGCCTCGGCACAAGGAGATTTGGCTGCGCGATGCCGACGGTTATGTCGTGGTCCTTGCCAGTGCGGACGGTGAATGCGGGTCGTAACACCCCTGCGCCCGCACTGTCGGATCGGACCTGCTAAAAGCCTTCATTGTTTCCGAGCGACAGCGCGATGCCGTAACAGAAGGTGTCGAGAAGATCGTCTTCCCTCTTCTTCTTATCGCCGATTCGGAATCGTTCAACCTGATCTACCAGGTGATTTCTCGACTTCTGTTTGTAGACCACGGTCTTATTGAAGGCATGTTCGGTATATTTGACCTTCCCCTGATGAACATAGCCCGACACGGAGAATGCTCTTTCATCCTTGCCCATCGCTGTGAGCTTGGACTCTATCGCGTGAACAGGCATTCGCCGGTTCAGCGCCTGCTGCAAAAGGATCGTTCCCGAGTCCTTGTCCTCAATCAGTGCTCCGGGGGAACCGCGACGGGCGCGACAAAGCCGCATTAGCTCTTCTAGTCTCTGGAACACGGAGGGCAGCCAAGTCTCCAGCAGCGCACCTTCAATTTGAACAATGTCCCAATCCAGGATCATCAGGGGGATGGCGCCGTGGGGGTCGCGGGCAAAGAAAGTGACAGCAGTTGCATCGTTGTCTGTACCCGTCTTCGACGCCGTGTCGATGATCGCAAACACGATGTCGCAATGCTTTGGATACGGGACCGGCTGCCCATTCATGAGCAGTTTCTCGCGGGCGAAGAAGGCGACGCCAGACCAGTCAACGAACTCGGCAAGATATTCCTGCGCATAAACCAAGGGATCATTGTCGTTCTTGAGCGCGGCTAGCACTTGCGCGCGCCGCTCAGCCCACCCTGAATCGCTCTCACCGCGGAGTCGCTTGGGTAGCAACGGATTGTCCAGCGTCGTCGCGTGGTACTCCTTGAAGCCGTATCTCGGGTCGGTGCAGATGGTGTAGAAGAAGTTGTCCGGGTCTTTGCCGTTCGAGTTCGAACAGACCAGCGCCTCGCCATTAAAATCGAGCAGCGTCGGTTTGATCGCTCTTTCCCATAGTCCCATCATCGAATCGTCCAGCGTGTTGTCGCCGTCCTTGGTGAAGGCGGCCTCATCGATGACGATACGGTGATAGCGCCGGCCGCGGCCGGCGATCGCGTTCCCCAGGGTCCAGAAGTCCAACCGACCTCCGTTCTTCAGGCGGATAACGCCCTTGCTCTTGGAGGCTTCCAGCAGGATCGGCCGGAAGATCTCGACTATCGCGGGGAACACTTCCGACCAGGTGTTGTGTTGCGGGGCAAACCAGGCGCACTCCATGCTCCGGGCGAGCCCGTCGGCGATCCAGATCTTGCCGAAGTCGGTTTTGCCGTACCGGCGACCACACCGCAGGGCCTTCAGGCGATGCCCCTGCAAGGCCTGAAAAGCGGCGATCTGGCCGGCATGCATTCGACCTATGGAGATCGTCTCCGCCGGGATTCGAATGATGGCAGACATGCTAATTCTGGTCGTCGCCTGCTGAGCCGGCGGCCGGGGGCGTCTGCCCCGCGGGCATTTCGGCCTCATCATGCGCGGGCGGTCCTTCGACGTGTCCCTCGCCTGCTGGCGTGGCATCGACCGGCAACAAGTCAGTGAACTGGACAACCTGGCTTATGGCATCCCGCTTCCCTGCCGCCTGCGCGCGAAGCTTGAGCACCGCGGCTGCACTTGCCACGTTACCCTCCACAGCTCGCTTGAGATGGCGCTTGAGGGCCAATTCACGGCGCGGCGCGTTCTTGGTCTGGCCGCCCTCCCGATATTCGACAGGCGTGTTCAGCACGTCCTTGATGACGTCGCCGACCGCACCGGGCTTCCGCTTCGGTCGCCCCTTCGGATTGGGCGACGTGCCCTTCTTGAACTGCGTGGCCTTTGGCGGCTTGCCGTAGCCCACCTCGTAATCACTCATTTTTGTCGCCATCTGGCGGCCGCCCTACGGCAAGCGCTCGCGTGTAGTCGCTATCGACGAATTCGACCTCGACACCCCGTTCGGCGGTTTCCCGGGCGATTTCTTCGTATTTCAGGCGAACGGCCAACGCGCGCTGATCGCCGGCAAGTTCCTTCTGCCAGAGCTGCACGATGATCGCCGCCAGGACGGTAACCTTTTTCGGCACACCGGCCTCGACGACGTCGATCAAGCGCAGAAGATGCCGATCGATGGTTTCGAGGGCGCTGAGGGCAGGCGCAGGATGGCGGCGCTGAGGATTGCCACTTTGGCCCTTCTTCCACCGCGTCGCCTTGGGCGGGCGCTTGTAGCCCACTTCGTAGTCTTTCAGCGGAGGGCTCATTGCTCCCCGCCCCGCTCGAGCTTCACCTGGGCAAACGTCTGGCCCTGGGCATTTTGCGCCTTGCGTCCGGTAAAGCGCTCCCAACGCGCGATGGCGGTGTCGACATAGCGGCCATCGATCTCGATGCCGTAGCCGCGTCGCCCGGTGCGCTCCGCAGCGATAAAGACCGTTCCGCTCCCGACGAAGGGATCCAGGACGATGTCGCCGCGTTTGGTCGAATCAAGCATTGCATCGGCGACCAACGCGACCGGCTTAACCGTGGGATGCAAGGCAAGGCTGTCAGCCTGCCCTTTGCGCTTAAAACTGTTGGCGCCGCCATAATTCCAGACGTTCTGTCGATTTCGGCCAAACCGGCCAAGCTGCACGTTGTTCAAGTGAGGCGCCTTGCCATTCCTGAACACGAAGAAAAGCTCATGCCGGCTGCGGTAAAATGAACCCATGCCGCCGTTTCTCTTCACCCAAACGGCTAAATTTAGAAAGTCCCAACTGACGGCGCGGCTCGCGGCGAGGATTTCGCCCATGTGGCGCCAATCCATTGCGCAATAACTGATCGCGCCCGGGAGCAAGTTGGCGCCGAGCACCTCAAATGTCTTCGTCAGGAAGTCAGTGAATTCGCTCTCGGACATTTCGCCCGCGCCCATGGCGAACTCGCGGTGCTTCTTGGCGCCGTTACCGCTGACGTGACCATCAATTTTGACGTTAAACGGCGGATCCGTGACCGCGCCTGCGGCCTTCTCGCCATCTAGCAGACTGGCGTAAGACTCGAGGTCGAGGGCGCTTCCACAATAAAGGCGATGCTCACCGAGCAACCACAAGTCGCCGGCGATCGAAACCCCTTCCCCCTCGGCCTCTTCGAATTGATCCGCGTCGTCGGCGACTTCAGGCTCGTCGAGGGACTGGATCCGGAAATCCATCTCCGGAAGCTCAAAGCCAATGGCTTCGATATCGAAGTCGTCCGCCAGCTCCGATAGCTCCTTGAGGTGCACAGCAAGCTTGCCGTCGTCCCAGGTCGACCTGTCTGTGAGCTTGTTGTCGGCCAGCATGTACGCCCTGGCTTGGGCTTCGGTTAGATGCTCGAGGCGGATGACGGGGACCTGCGCCAAGCCAAGGTACTTGGCCGCCTCATGGCGGCCGTGACCGGCAACGATTTTCCTGTTTTTGTCGATCAGGATCGGGGCATTGAAGCCGAAGGCGTCGATGCTCTTGGCGATCGCGCGAACCTGTACCCGGTCGTGGTTCCGCGGATTGCGCGGGTCCGGGACAAGATCGGCAATGGGAACGAATTCCAGCTTCCCCTGGGAGGCGGGAGCTTTGCTCAAGACAGGGCGTTGAGCCCCACGATTCCTTGCTGTTTTCGCCAAAGGACGACCTCGCAGTGGGATGACCCGACCGCGAAACATCTAAGGGTTGGACCCTTTCTCTCCTACCCAGCCAAGTCAGACGTACTTAGGTGGGGGAGAAGCCGCGAAGGCCGCAGCCACAGCTTCAGGAGTGCGCTCTCGTTCACCTGCCAAAATCATCGCTCCGATGACGACGCGCACTGCCGGACTATGCTTGTCGAATGACACCTTCTTGCGCCCAGCTTTGATTAATGCCTCTTCGACACGCCCCGCGATAAACCGGGCTGGCTTATGCCAAGCAGCGCCACGCCGCTCCCCGGCTAACGGATCGAATGGTGCAAGTAATGCCGACCGGGCCTGCTGCAGCGCCTTGTCTAACTGCTCAAGGGCATCCGTCGCCACGATTTCCCCCGGGAAGCGAATGCCAGGGAAAGGGTCCCTTTCTAGCTGCTTACGTATCAGCTTCTGCATGGAGCTGATCGTGGTTCGACGCCGCCGATAGGCCGGATCAGAGTTCAGTACCTTCGCGGGCAATGCATTAGCTGCGTGGTCGATCGTGTTCCGGAGGTAGTAGCAGTGATTGGCGTTAGGCCACGGGCCTCGCTTCAGGTTTTGCCTAAAAAGCGCCACGACCACGTTTAGTGGCACCGCCGGTTTGGGTGTTCTCTTGCCGGCCAGGTTCGCCTTCAAAATTGCCTCCCGCTTACCCTGATCCGCTGCACAATTTCCCTGTTCAGCGGCAAAAATTCCCTGTTCCCATTTTAGGGAATTCAACGCCAAAAGCGCTGAAATAGCGGTCGTTATTGGGATAGTGCCAGCGACAAACGCGCGGGATTTACGAAATTCCCTGATATTTTCCCTGATAACAGGGAATTCTCGTTGGAGACCAATCCGCATGTGACTGGCGCCACTACCAACCACTTTAGGTTGTTTTACCATATGTCATAGAGACTCCGAAAAGAGCCGCGATTGCGGCCCTTTTTGCGTCTTGGATGACGCCAGAGATCGGATTATTTGCGCCTGCATTGACTTATTTTGCCCTTTCTAGCCAAAAGTCTCTGGGCGGCCAAAAGGCAGTCACTACTCTACTTTTAATAGTATTTCTATTTTCTCTCGACCTTCGAATCTGGTTCACGTCCTTCTTTGAAATCGACGGATTGCATGCCCTGGTTGGCACTGTTCGAAACCAGCCCGCCCAAGTTCCCGTACTGTTCGGATCTAATCTGGGCGATGACGCCGTATATTGTTAACGTCGGATGCGTCGACGATTTGGGGAACCTATGCGTAAGAAACTTGGACTAAGAATCGCCTTGGGAGTGGTGGCCGCGATTGCTGCCGCGATCACTGTCTCGGCGCCGGCCATGGCGCAGGACAAGAAGATTACGCTGTTGATCTGGTCGAGCACCTGGAATGGCTTGATCAAGCCGCTTGCCGCCCAATTTACCAAGGACACCGGAATAGAAGTAGACATCGAGGTCGAGGCCTCCTCGATGGAAGGCCTGGTCAAAGTCCAGGCGATGCGGGGCAAGCCAACCGCCGACGTATGGTTTACCGCCCAGGGAGTCGCCGAGCGTGCGGCGAGCGACCCCGGCCTGCTGGCGCCCATGCCAATCGACAAGCTCAGTAACTGGAAAGACATCATCCCCGGCGGCAGCAGCCCGACATTTGCGGCGGCCTACTATTATCCGTTCGGCATCGTCTATCGGCCCGATCTTGTTCCCGGCGGCAAGATCTCGTCCTGGGAAGAGCTCTGGGGACCGGCCTTCGAGAACAAGCTCGCTCTGCCGGCGCCGTCGTTCTTCTCGGGCCGCATGATCCTGGTGTCGGCCCTGCTGGCCGGCGGCTCCATCGACAATGTCGATCCGGGCATCGAGAAGCTGAAGAAGATCAAGAAGAATGCCGCCTTCTGGTTCACCTCCGATCCGCAGGCGCGCAAGGCGTTGGCGCAGGGCGAGGTCTCCGTCATGGTGACCTCCTCTTCAACCGTGAAAACGCTGGCTGACCAGGGCGTCGTCGTGAAGATGGTGAGCCCCAAGCCGGCGCCGATCATCTTCGAAGGCGTCACAATCCTCAAAGGCGGCAAGGAAGAGCTCGCCGCGCAGTTCGTGAACTATGTGATCAGTCAGCAGTGGCAGAAGACCATCACTGAGGTCTGGAATATGGGACCGGTGAACAAGAACGTGCCGCCGGCCGGCAAGTTCGCCGATGTCCTGCCCAAGGACGGCGACGCCGTCACGTTCAACGAAACCCAAATCAACGAGCGTCTTGCGGGTTGGACTGAGAAGTTCACCCAGGCCATCGGTCAGTGAGTTGAGCCTCTCTGCCGGTCCGGATCAACCGAAGGGCCGGAAACTCGAGGTCGAAGGGCTCGCCAAGAACTACGCGGGCGTGCAGGCGATCGCCGACGTCACGCTCACGGTGCCGCCCGGCGCGCTGATCACGCTGCTGGGACCATCGGGTTGCGGCAAGACGACGTTGATGCGCAGCATCGCGGGCTTCGTGACGCCCGATCGCGGCCGCATCACCATCGACGGCAGCGACCTGCTCGCGCTGCCCCCGGAAGAGCGGTCGACCGCGATGCTGTTCCAGAACTACGGCCTGTTCCCGCACATGACGGTCGCGGCGAATGTCGGGTTCGGGCTGCGCATGCGCGCCGTGCCGCGTGCCGAAGCCGCCGTGCGTGTCGCTGATGCTCTGCAGCTGACGCGCATCGCCGAACTGACCGATCGCTATCCGGGTCAGCTCTCCGGGGGCCAGCAGCAGCGGGTCGCGCTCGCACGCGCGCTGGTTACCCGTCCCGACGTCTTGTTGCTCGACGAGCCGTTCGGCGCGCTCGACCAGAGCCTGCGCGAGCAGGTCCAGATCGAGCTGCGCAAGCTGCAGCAGTCGCTCGGCATCACGACGCTCGTGGTCACGCACGATCAGCTCGAGGCGCTAACGCTGTCGGACCTGATCGCGGTGATGAATGCGGGGCGCATCGAGCAGCTTGGGCCGCCCATCGAAATCTACGACCGGCCCGCCACCGCGTTCGTAGCGCGTTTTATGGGCGTGGAGAATCTCCTGCCGGTGCGGTTGGGCGTTCGCGACGGCGAGATGATTCGGGCGGTTACGGGACGGCTCGAAACGTCGGTCGCCGCGAGAGGGGCGATCGCCGGCGGCGGCTCCTCCTGCATGCTCGCCGTGCGCGCCGATGCGGTGCGGCTGGGCGACGTGAACGCCGCCGGCGCGGTTGGGGCACGGATCGTCTTCGCGACCAATCGTGGCGCTTCGGCGCTTTACGAACTGACCACCGACGACGGCCAGACCTTGCGGGCGAGCGAGGATCGCCGTGGCGGCGACTTGCGCGCAACGGGAGCGCAGGTCGGTGTCAGCCTGGTGGGCGCGGCCTGCTGCCTCGTGAAGGCCTGATCGCTTGCGGGCGGGACCCTACATTCTTCTGCTTCCGGCACTGACCGCGCTTGGGCTGTTCGCCGCCGCCTTTCTGACCTTCGTCATGGTGAGCTTTTCCACCGCGACGCCCGGCACCGTACTCACCAGCGGGCCCGCGACGCTCGCGAACTACCGATCCGTCCTGGCCTCGCCGCTCGCGCACAGCACCGCCCTCGACACGCTGCGTCTGGCGGGCTTGATGACGCTGCTGACGGCACTGCTGGGCTATCCGCTGGCCTACGTGCTCGCGCGGTCGACGTCCCGGCTCCTGCGACGTCTGGTACTCTTCGGGCTCATCGTCACGTTCCTGTCGGGCGGCGTGACCCGGGCCTACGCCTGGCTGATCATTCTTGGCAATCGGGGCCTGATCAACCAGGCGCTGCTTGCGATGGGTCTGCCGACCGTGAAACTGGCCTATAATGAGACCGGTGTCGTGATCGGCGTGGTGCATTTCCTGCTGCCGTTCTTCGTCCTCACGCTGCTCGCGGCGCTGAAGAACATCCCGCTGACGCTCGAGGAATCGGCGCGCAATCTCGGCGCGTCACGCTGGCGGGTGTTCTGGCATGTCGTGCTGCCGCTCTCGATTCCCGGCCTGGTCTCGGCGGCCTCGCTCAGCTTCGCGGGCGCGCTGTCGGCCTTCCTGTTCCCTGAGCTGCTGGGCGGCGGCCGGGTGCACATGGCCTCCAATGTGATCTTCGAAACCATGCTCACCGACTTCAACCTGCCGCGGGTCGCCGCCATGGCCGCCCTTTTCCTCGTGCTGGCGCTGGGTGCGCTGGCCCTGCTCGGTGCTGTCGAACGACGCAGCAGCCGCCTGTGGGCAGGCGGCACGCGATGAGCCGCCCATGAACATGCTGCGATCCTATTCGCCCGTTGTCGGCTTGCTGGCAACACTCGTCATGGCCTTCATCCTGCTGCCCGTGGCCTTCATTGCCCTCTATGCTTTCAATGACGGGGGCTATCTCGTGCTGCCGCCGAAAGGCCTGACGCTCCACTGGTTCGTCAATTTCTTCGAGATCGCCCGGTTTCGGGTCGCGCTTCAGTCGAGCCTGCTCATCTCCGTCATCGTGGCGCCAGCGAGCCTGCTGATCGCAGTGCCTGCCGCCCTGGCGCTCGTCCGCTATCGGTTTCCCGGCCGCGAGCTGGTCAATGCGCTGATCATGTCGCCCCTGGTCGTGCCGGGCGTCGTGATCGGCATCTCCTTCCTCAGCCTTTCGGTTCGGGTCGGCACCGGCATCGGCTTGCTGCCGATCATCGTGGCGCTCACCTGCTTTGCCTTCCCCTTCGCCGTACGCGCGCTGGTCGCCAACTTGCACGGACTCGACCCGCGTCTCGAAGAGGCCGCGCGCAATCTGGGCGCGTCACGCTGGAAAGCGTTCCTTTTCGTGACTTTGCCGCAGCTTCGGCCTGGTCTGCTGGCTGGCGGCATCTTCGTGTTCGTGGAAGCGATCGACAATTTCTCGATCGCAGTATTTCTGACCAACTCCCGCACGACCACGCTGCCGGTCGAGGCCTATTCCTACATTCGCGATTTCGACGATCCCACTGTCGCGGCGATGGCCGTATTGCTTATGAGCCTCAGCGTCGCACTCGTCTTCCTGATCGACCGGCTGGTCGGCCTCGACCGCTTCCTCGAGCTGAAATAGCCGCTACCGGCGCGCCACGAAGCGAAGTGCCACACCACACGCTTCCTGTGGCGGGACCTCGACGGCACCATCAGGTGCGCGCCGATAGGGCAGCGCCGCGCCAGCGAGGAATGCCTCGGTCTTCCCTGGATCATCAACGAACAATTCGAGCGCTGCCACAAAGGGCGGCTTAGGCTTGAAAGCAATGCCTGGAAACAATGACGCAAGTAATGCCGGTGTAACGAAGCGTAGGGTCGCCTTGCCCGCCGCGACCGTAAGGCTACCGTCTCCCGCGCGTTTTGCCTCCGCGCCGTAGAACTTGGCAAAGGGCGACGCCATCTCGGCCGGGTCGTCAGCAACGCCGATCAAGCCGGCAATGCCCCGCGTGCCGTTGGCATGCGAGAGATTTTGGCCGCGCCACATCAACTCGGGAGTGACGCGCTGGTTCACGTGGATGCCAAGGCCCGGCAAGAGCTTGTGCGCTGGCAGGTAGATCAATCGGAATCGCGCGGTGTCGTTGCCTTCCGGCCGGTGATGATCGAAGACCGCCAACGGCTCCACGCCCCCAGCCTTCAGGGTCTGGTAGGCCGCATCGGCGTCCTTGGTGGCGAGCGCCAGATCCTTCAGCCCGTCGCCTTCCGCATCAAGGCGGGCAAAGCGCGCGGCGTTGCGCTCGTTCTTCTCGATCGGC
>Ga0206869_1068_pt1 | contig 21442 bp, 26 predicted proteins | sample Alteio_BWOrgCont_35_FD_152618 | JGI IMG/M metagenome (GOLD analysis project Ga0206869, IMG submission 152618) | Enriched cells from forest soil in Barre Woods Harvard Forest LTER site, Petersham, Massachusetts, United States -... | ecosystem: Environmental > Terrestrial > Soil > Temperate forest >... | reverse complement strand
TTGGACGGCATATTCAAAGGGAAGCCCGTCGCATTGCGCGACATTGAACACGGTGAAGCGCTTGAGGAAAGGAACGCGCCGTTCCGCGCCCTCGGCTGTGTCACTTCTGGCCTCACTGGCCTTCTTTGGGACGAAGCTATCGGCGTAAACGACCGTGGTGCCGCGCTCGCCTTTGCGGATTTGCCCGCCGAAAGCCAGCGCTTGCTTGTAGGTGAGCCACTGGTTGACCTCGAAGTGGCGCGAAAACAGCGCATCCCACAACAGCACGATATTGATGCCGCTATAGGTGCGCTGCGTTGTGGCATTGCGAGGGATGGATAGGCTTGTGTTGCTTGCCCAAGGCTGGACCCAAGGAATGATCCCGGCCTCGATCTGCTGAATGATCCTGTCGGTGATCTCTTGATAAAGCCCCGGCCTAGATGCCGAACGCTGCTCTTGATCGGTGTTGCTCATAGCTGGTGCATCGCTCCCTAAATCGCGCAACAGCCCCCGGAAGAGGGGTGGGCGGCGGTTTTGCGACCGATTGCGGCCGTCACCGGCCGCGAACCGCGCAGGGCTGCGTGTGACAGCCCGCAGCGGCCGAAGCGCAGCGGAGGACCTGTTGCCGGGGGAGGGGGATCACCCGGCCTGCACTGAGCGCAGCGAAGGAAGGTCGGGGACACCCCCGGCGGCGGGTTTCGCAGAGGGCCGGTGCGCGCCGCACACAAGGGAGCCGCCGGCCACCCCGATTCCGGGGCTGGCCTTCAAAGGAAAGCGGCCCGTCTTCACGGGTCGGCTGATGCACTGTTTCGCGTGAGGATCGTAACCGCCAGGCCAAGACCCGCTTTCGGGGCTTGGGGGCGCAATTGCGCCCTAGACCCTATGTTCGCGCCGCCATCAGCCGGGCGGAGCGTCCTGATTTATTGAAGGGCAGTGTCCATTCGGATTGGATGGAACATTGCTCAAAAATCAGGAGAGGCGATGAGTATATTATTTGTTGGATTGGATGTTCATAAGGAGACGATCTCGGTTGCTGTGGCCGAGGATGGCCGTGATGGCGAGGTGCGATCTCACGGCACCATTGAAAGCTCGCCCGTTCATATTGGTAAGCTGCTGAAGCGTCTGTCGGCGAATCGGCGGCAGTTGCATTTTTGTTATGAAGCTGGGCCGTGTGGATACGGACTTTATCGACAGATCATTGAAGCCGGACATAGCTGCACCGTCGCGGCTCCTAGCTCGATCCCATACAAACCGGGCGAACGTGTAAAAACCGATCGTCTCGATGCCATGAAGCTGGCTCGCTTACTGCGCGTGGGAGAGTTGACCCGCGTGTGGGTGCCGGATGTCGCCCATGAAGCGATGCGCGATCTCGTTCGATCACGAGCCGATGCCATGCAACATCTTATGGCCAACAAGCGACAATTGTTGGCATTCCTACTTCGACAAGGCCGAATCTATAGCGGAGGGAAACACTGGACGCGCGCTCACTCCGGCTGGCTGGCGATGCAGACATTCGAGCACCCGGCCCATCAGATCGTGTTTCAAGACTACATCAATGCGGTTCATGACGGTCAGCGGCGGCATCGGGAACTGGTTGCGATGATCGAAAGTATGGCTTCGGAATGGTCGATGAAGCCTCTGCTGGATGCTCTCTGTGTGATGCGGGGTATTGATGTGATCTCAGCAGCGACGATTCTGTGTGCGACTGGCGACCTGCGGCGGTTTCCAACGCCCGGACAGCTCAGCGCGTACTTCGGGCTGGTGCCGGCAGAACATTCGAGCGGCGGGCATGTTAAGCGCTCGGGGATCACTAAGACCGGAAACATGGAGGTTCGGCGTGTTTTGGATCAGTGTGCCTGGTGCTACCGGTACCCCGCGCGGGTCGCGATAAATAAAGAGCGATTCTACCACGCCGCTAGTCAGCAGGTGCGCGATGTCGCCTGGCGTGCTCAAGTCCGCCTGTGTACTCGATATCGGAAATTGATAGCGCGCGGGAAAAAGTCGCCGGTGGCCTGTATCGCGGTGGCGCGCGAATTGGCCACCTTCATCTGGGAGATGGGGCAGGTTGTCCCGCTCCCCAGCTGATCCTGGCGGCCATCCACCATTCTGGCGGGACTGTCAGGAATCTTGTGTTTGAGGCCATATTGAAGTTCGAAGGAGCATCAAATGGCTATCGAGAAGGACGTATTGGACCAGCTACTTGCCGGGCGTGATCCGAAGGATGTTTTCGGCAAGGACGGCTTGGTCGACGAGTTGAAGAAGGCGCTGTCGGAACGGATATTGAGCACCGAGCTCGACGAGCATCTTGAGGCCGAGAACGCTGGCGGCCAATCCAATCATCGGAATGGCTATTCGAAGAAGTCGGTTTTGACGGCAACATCAAAGGTGACCCTGGCGGTTCCGCGTGACCGTGCCGGCACGTTCGATCCTCAACTGATTGCCAAATATCAGCGCCGGTTTCCTGATTTCGACGACAAGATCATTTCAATGTACGCCCGCGGCATGACCGTGCGCGAGATCCGCGGCCATCTTGAGGAGCTTTACGGCATCGATGTCTCGCCCGATCTGATCTCGGCAGTGACCGATGCCGTTCTGGATGAGGTCGCGGAATGGCAAAACCGACCGCTCGATGCGAGCTATCCGCTGGTGTTCTTCGACGCCTTGCGGGTGAAGATCCGCGACGAAGGCTTCGTGCGCAACAAAGCCGTCTACATTGCGCTGGGCGTCATGCCCGACGGGACCAAGGATATCCTGGGCTTGTGGATCGAGCAGACCGAGGGCGCCAAGTTCTGGTTGCGCGTCATGAACGAACTCAAGGGCCGTGGCATCGGCGACATCCTGATCGCTGTCGTCGATGGACTGAAGGGCTTTCCAGAGGCCATCAATGCGGTTTTCCCGCAGACGGTGGTGCAAACCTGCATCGTCCATCTCATTCGGCATTCGTTGGATTTTGCCGCCTGGAAGGATCGCAAGCCCGTCGCGCATGCCCTCAAAACCGTTTACCGCGCGACCGACGCCGACACCGGCCAGGCGGCAATGGACGCCTTCGCTGGCGGACCCTGGGGTGCCAAATATCCAGCCATCGCCCAGAGCTGGCGCCGCAATTGGAATCTCGTCGTTCCGTTCTTCGCGTTCCCCGAAGCCGTCCGACGGATCATCTACACCACTAACGCCATCGAGGCGCTCAATTCAAAACTACGCCGGGCAGTTCGGACCAGGGGTCACTTTCCTACCGATGACGCCGCGACAAAATTGCTGTATCTATGTCTCAACCGCGCAGCGGCTGAGTGGAAACGACCACCGCGCGAATGGTCCGAGGCGAAGACGCAATTCGCCATCATGTTCAACGAGCGTTTCGTGAACTCATGATGGTCCACCCGCCTCAAACACAGAATTTCCGATAGTCCCATTCTGGCAGGTGCAGCGAGGAGCTGGGGCTCCGTTTTGGGTAAGTGCTCGCCGGCTCTATGGGCAGATCGATTCCGATCGGCGCCCGCGCCTAGACAGAGCTATGCCCGCGACGAACCATGGTAATGCGGTACTCAGTCCGCGTATGAGAGAATGATCAGACGACGCTCTTGCGCCGGCTCCTCACCTCACCTGCCAGACCATAAGAAGTGATAAAGTCCCAGAAGCCGGGGCTAACGGTGAAACGTGCCTTTTACCCTTGACCGCGAACATAAGAGAGCCGTCCCGTCAGGGGCACGCCCTGGCCTTGGCGTTGAAGGGTTGGGCTTTTTCGAGCGATGAGGAATAGGGCGCTTGCCTGGAGCATATGTGGCGCAGCCGAGTCGTCTGCTCGTTGGCACGAAGCCGGGCTAGCCGAGGCCGCTATGCCGAGCCAGGAGGGCGAATTATTTGGCCATACCGGGCGAACGGTAGGACACCCCCGCCTACTGTCCTATTCGTCATGCGGCTCGTCCTAATGCGAATGTCCTGATTACTGGATGTCCTGATTCGCACGAACCGGTGGCCGTCCGGCCCCCGTCCTAAGAGGCGCCCGCTCCCTGTCCTTGCAGTCGCCCACGGGCGAACCCACATGCACCCCGCGACAATCCCCGAATTCTTGAAAGCCCCCATTTTTAGGCGTTTATGGAGGGGCAATTTGATCGGAATCGTTCCATGGCAAAAACAGCATCAGTTCAGGCGGAATCGCTCCGCAAGAACGAAGAAAAATGGACCAAGACCCTGATGGAAGCTGGCTGGAATGCTATTCCTTCGGTCATCATCGAGCGGCAACAGGCCCTTGGCTTGGATGCGATCGACATGAACATCCTGCTCCATCTCACCAATTACTGGTGGAAGGCGGACAACCTGCCGCGGCCTGCGGTCGGGACCATTGCCGCAACCATCGGAATCAAGCCCCGCACTGTGCAGAAGCGGATTGCTAAGCTGGAAGCGGATGGGTTCCTGACACGTACCGAAAGGCGCAAAACGCGCTATGGCAGCGACACCAACCTCTACAGCTTCGAGGGGTTGATCGAAAAATGCCTGCCCTTCGCCAAGGAAAAGCTGGAAGCGCGGAAAGCTCGGGACAAGGAAGAAAAGGACCGGGCGGTCCGCAAGCGCCCGAAGCTGGCTTTGGTCAGTGACACAACGAAGAAATGAAGCTTGGGCTGTCGTGACACCACGCCGGCCCCGCGGTGTAGCTCAGCGGATAGAGCGGCTCGCTTTCGACAGGCTAGGCAGTTGGCACTCCTAGTATGGGCGAGCAGGGCGAAGGTTCAAGTCCTTCCACCGCGACCAATTCTCAACCGGAATGCCGGCACATGTAGGCCCATCGGGATCGGGGGAGCAATGGATATCCGCGAGCTGTATCTTCAGAACGGTTGCTGCATGGCCTATGTGGCCGTGGAAAAGAATGGCGATCCCGGGATCGGCAGCGCATTCCATATTGGCGACGGCGTATTTGTGACGGCACGCCATGTGTTGGAAGATGCGACGATCGCCGAGATCCGGCTCACGGATTCTCGCTTGTTCTATCGATCGGTGCTTTATCCCAAAGAGGAAAATGGCAGCTATACGATCACGAAAGACTCCCAAAAGGTCACCCTGGACTTCGATGGCAGGGTTACGCTGAGAGATGGGCCTTTCTATCATCCCGAAGCCTCGGTCGACGTTGCAGCGTTCCGGGTAGATGGAATGGCCCCTGAGGCGCCCTACGTGACCCTAGGGGGCCACTATGATGACTGGATCGGGCGGGGTGATTTCGAAACCACGGACGTGCTCGTATTGGGCTATCCGCCAATCCCGTTTACGACCGAACCGCTTCTGATCGCGGCAAAGACGCATGTGAATGCCGTGGCGGACCTGCGAGGCACCAAATCACCCGTTCATTTTATCCTGTCCGCCATTCCCCGCGGCGGCTTCAGCGGCGGCGTTGCCATGTCCGAATATGGGTTTGCGCTAGGAGTCGTAACGCAAAGCCTTCTCGGCGATAACTTGCCTGTCGAACTTGGATATTTTGCCACGACTTCGATCGAAGCGATTTACGAGTGTCTAGACCATCATGGAATTCTGCCTAAGTGCCAAGAATTCGACGACACCATCGCTGCCAAGTAACGGTCGAGCTCTGACGGTAGTCGATTTTTGCGCGCAAGACTCGCAGCAGTACCTTGCGGGGGCCGGACGATAATGATAGAACGAAATAAGAACAACCGCCGTATGGGACGGAAGGGTCGTGGATAATCTCATTGTGGGGGCCATCGCGCTTGTCGCTGGTGGGCTTGTCGGCTTCCTGATTTCGCGAGCGATTGCAGCGGTCAAAGCCGAGAGCGCGACGAGTCAACTCAAAAGCGTTTTGCAAGAATGCGGGGCGTTGCGGCAGCAAGTTAAAGAGTATGCCGTTGCCGGGGCCGAAGCGAAGGCTGACACACGCGCTGCAAATGCGCGCGCAGATAAAGCTACGGTCGATTGCCAAGAGGCCATCAACAAGCGCGACAGCCTATCAACGGAATTCAGTACGATTCAACAAGAGAAGGCAGAGCTTTCGGCCACCGTTAGCGCCCTGAACGAAAAGATTGCATCTAAGGAACGGGAATTAGACCGTCAAAAGGAATGGATCGCTGAACATAGCCAACACCTGCAAGCTTTGTTCACTACTACTGCCGACAGATTGTTCGAAGAGCGAGCGGAAAAGTTTGAAAAGGAAAACAAGACCCAGATTGAAGCATTGCTGACGCCGTTCAAGACGCAGCTTAGTAATTTTCACAACCGGGTTGAAACGATTCATACCGCCCAAACCGATGCTCAAGGGGAGCTAAGGGGCAAAATTGAGACGCTCGCAAATGCAGCCGTCGAGGTTGGATCAAAGGCCGACCGGCTTGCAATGGCGATGCTCGGAAACGTGAAGCATCAAGGCGAGTGGGGCCAAGCGCAATTGACGCGTCTGTTGGAAAAGGCAGGGTTTATCGAGGGAACCCACTTTTCAAACCAGTATCCGGGCAAGAACGAAGAAAATGAGCGTCGTGTTGCGGATACAGTTATCCGCCTTCCCAACGAAGAAGCTTTGGTGATTGACGCGAAGGTCACGCTGCCTTCGTGGCTATCGTTTTGTGAATCGAAAACACCTGAGGAGCGGGAGCAATCACTTCAACAGATGGTGGCGTCCGTAAAGGCGCATTACCTCGATCTCGCGAAAAAGGACTATGCACATGTCGTAGGCAAAGGACGCACTATTCCCTTTACGGTGATGTTCATGCCCATTGAGCCCGCAGGCATCGAGGTATTGAGAGCCGCGCCAGACTTGCTCAATGACGCGCGAAGGAAGAATGTAATCATTCTAACCCCGACTAGTTTATTCGGGATGTTGCAATTGGTGAATTCGCTTTGGGGCTTTCACGATAAACAAGCAAACGCTCTGGAAATCGCAGAACAGGGCCGGTTGCTGCTGAGCAAACTGAATTCGTTCCTCGGGAGTTTTTTGGCTATCGGCAAGAGTTTGGACAACGCTGCAGAAAATTTTGCCAATGCTAAATCACAGCTTAGCACGGGTAGAGGTCACGTGATCTCCGTCGCGAATCGGATGGCGAGCCTCGGAGTGGAAGCGCCTACAAAGGGCGGCTTGCGGACGTTGTTGGACGAAACCCACGAAGAAGCCGGGGCCGAAGTTATTCCAATATCGCTTCTAGGCGGTTCAGAAGACCGCGCCTAACAAACGGGAGCAAGCCGAATCGTAGGTAATATCTCGACTAGTTCCGGCTGGGGTTTCGAGATTAGAGGCTTATCAATGTTGCCGTTTGGATTTCGTGTCGTTAGCATTGTCTATTAGGGTCCGGCATGAATCAGCAACTTCCCCTCAATCCTGACGATTATGCTCATCGAGCGGTTTCGCCGCTAATGGAGCTCGGCGCATACGAAGCGCTTTGGCTCGAAGAGGGAGCAACCTTTAAAAAGGTAGCTGATAAGTTTCGGGAACACCCCGGTTCCGTGCCCTCTGATTTTGTCCCTCCCTCAACTGCGCAAGATTGTGCCCGTCGTTTTTTAGAAGTGATGGAGGAGGACAGGATTCCGGAATTCGGAGTACGAATTCATGGGGCAGGTGAGTATCCAGAAAAACTTCGCGATGCGCGGCACCCGGTCGAGCTTCTCTATTTCCGTGGTTGGTGGAGCTTAGTCGAAACACCTTGCATCGCGGTAGTCGGGACTCGGAAACCAACCTCCGAGGGGAGATCTAGAGCCTTCAGGCTAGCAGGGCTGCTTGGAAAAGATGGCTATACAATCGTTTCGGGGCTTGCGGAAGGCATTGATACTGTCGCGCACCGAACCGCAATTGAAGGCGGGTATCGGACAATTGCGGTAGTCGGGACGCCTATCAATCGATACTTCCCAGCGGCAAATAGGGAGTTGCAGGACGACATCGCGGCTAACCACTTAGTTATTAGTCAGGTGCCGCTCTTGCGATATTTACGCGCGAAGAATCCCACGGCCAATTCTTATTTTTTCCCGGAACGAAACGTTACGATGTCGGCTTTAACGGCAGCTACGATTATCGTTGAGGCGGGTGATACATCGGGAACGCTATACCAGGCGAAGGCTGCGATCGATCAGGGGCGAAAGCTTTTCATTCTTGATAGTTGTTTTAACGTAGGGTTGGAGTGGCCCGCCAAATATGAGGCACAAGGCGCTATCCGAGTCCGGGATTATGATGATATTCGTAAGCATCTGCCGGACCCCACATGCCCACCCGATTTACTAGGATAGATGACCTTACGAGGCCAGATCACACGTTCATCCGCGAGGAGGACGAGTGCTATCATTTGGGCGACTACAAGGCGCGACAGGGCTTTGGCGCGGGAGCGACAAACGACCTAATCCAGAACCTAAAAAAGCCCATGGACCGGCAGGGGCGTCCGGAATGGCAGTACAAGAATTGGGCAATAGATCGAGCCGCCGAAATGCTGCGCGAATCGTTTGGTGCGTCCGGCTTCGGAGCCGGAACAGTTGTGCCCACACCGCCATCGAAGATGCGGACCAATCCTTTGTACGACCCGCGCCTTAGCCAAATACTAGAGAGAGCAGCGGCACCGTTTAATGGAGATGTGCGAGAGTTGGTCTATCAGGTCGCCGACATCGGTGCGGCGCACGACGGCGAACGGGTTTCCATCGACGAGCTTATCGAAAATTACGGGATTCATGCGAATTTGCTTGCCCCATTCCGTAACAACACTGTTTTCGTTTTTGACGACGTTCTTACTACTGGGCGGCACTTCCGTGCCATGAAGGCGAAAATTTTGGATCGGTTTCCGGGGACGCGGGTTCGAGGGATTTTTCTTGCCCGGCGTGTAATCCCCAAAGAAGGAGGGGAGTAGCTCGGGAAGGCCTAGGAACGGCTCAGGATTGATAGGGAATGCCAAGGCATAGTCCGGGGAGGGTACTTTCCGCCGGTACTAGCGCTCCACCGCGTGGAAGTTCGCGTCCTCTTCTCGCACCATCTGAACTTTCGGCCGTGTTCACCGGAATCCGCTGAAAGAGGAATATCCAATAAACCAATTCGCTCAATCGCCGAAGGTTGCCCAGAGCCGTGCCCATTTTCAGCTTCTTCCTGCCCACGATCGCAAACGGACCCTCAATCGTCAGACTTGCCGAGTATCCGCCGCAAAGGCGAGGGGCGGCTTGTGGCTTCTGATTTCGAGGGGGCATCGGTCACATGCGCGGCCGAGGTTTCCGCGAAATAGTGGTCGGTCAGATAACGATCCCGCATGCGGCCGCGTTCGATGGCAGCATCTGTCATGGGCCTCGCCCAGATGATCTTGCTGTTGCGAATCCAATAATGCGACCGGCAACTAAAGCCCCAATTGCCGATTGAGGGGCGCAGCGAAACGGTCTCGCCATCGAAGATGAAGCGCCAACCGGTCGGGCGGATCGGCGTCACAACTTTTGTTCCGCAGCCGCAAAAGCACAGATGAGCCGCCGTGGTGAACTCGATGGATATGTAAAGCGTGTCCGGCGCCAATATTTCGGGGATAAATTCGACAAACTCGTGGCAGATGCTGCGGGGTATCCGTTCAGGCGGCGTCTTGATTGTCGACATCGTTCCCCCCGATCGTGTAGGTGCAATAGAGTTCTTTTTCCTGGTCGATGTAGAAGCCAAAAAGCTTCTTCCATTTGATGACGGCAAGCGAGGCGTTGAGGGCGTTCAAATCCGCGATCTGTATATTTTTGTCGTATTCGTTGCGGGCATCACCCTCGCTAAATGATATCCTCTGCTTATTCCATACATGATCGCGATGGTCCTGGATGCTGGCCGTGACCCGCAGCACTCCTCCGAGAGACCCATCGGCGATGTATACGCCCATTCCCACGTCAATGAATGGAAGGTTCATCGCCTCGAGCTTTTTGACGATCGCCTTTTTGGCTCCCCCTTCCATGCAGAGGAAGACGAAGTCCATTCCAACAAGACCGGCAAGGTCGTCGGCGGAAGCGTATTGTGGATGCGGGACGATGCCGTTTCGCATCTGGCTGTAGACACGCTCGAAATAGGTCACTTTTGCCAATTTTTCCGCGAGGACATCGCCGCTGGCGGCCCCCGGCGCGCGAAATGCATTGTGTTGCTGAAACGTGTCGCCATCGAAGAGATGAATTTCACGCACCGGGGTTTTGGCGACGAGGTCCAGCACATAGGATCCGGTGCCCCCAAGCCCGAGGATGGCGACTTTTCCCAATGCGAGCTTTTTGCTGACAGCGGTTATCTCGGCGCGGCTCGACGCGGTATCGACATATTTGAAGACGTCATCGAGTTCGTCTTCGCGCACGAGGGGAAAGGTTTTTGCAGTGGCGCTTGGATCGATGGCGCGGGCAGGGCCCGAGAGGATGTCTGCATAGGTCGATAGCTTATCATAGTAATTGTCATAGACTTCCTTCGGCTTCGGTTTGGCCGAGAAGCTGTAATTTGTGACGATGCTATCGCCGACGGCCGTCCTGTTTTCCGTATGGCGAATGCGCTCGATCGGCTTGCCGTCGGCGTGATGGGGATATTCACCGGCAAAGAGCGCCACATGGGTGTCGGGCTTGACCGTGACGTCGTTCGCCATGGCCAAGGTCGAGACCAAGATGCCGCGCTTGATCTCGCCTTTGGCATTCAGATAGGGCACGTCCCGCAATGCGGCATAACCCTGGATGATCTGAATATCGTAGCCCTCGTCCCTAAGCTGCTTGAGATCGGGACTACGAGCGATCAGTGGGCGTGACATCGAAGATCATTCCGTTTTTGATCCACACGCTCTTGCCTTCGAGCAGGGAACCTTTGGGGTTCTGCTTGGGGCCCTTGCGGTAGGTGATGGTGAACATGATGTTCTGGCCATCCGGCGGGATGGGATAGGCCAGCTTCACGACCTCATCGAAGGAGAGCTTGGTTTCGACGACTTCCTTCTTCTGGGCGTTGACGATGATCGCGAAGATTTTCTGGCTGTAAAAATGCTCATCGAGTTTCAGTTCGACCAACTTGGCGTCACGCGGAATGAGCTCGTCCTCTTCGTCACCCCCGATCTCACGGAAGAGATCGCGATGAGGGGCGATGTCGCCGAGTTTGTAGAGCGCCTCACCGGTGGTGGGATTGGGGGATTCGCGCGGTTCGCGATCGATGTGGATACGGATGGTCTGGGTCATGGGGCAGCCTCTAGCTTTCCTTGCGGTGGCCGTGGGGGGTGGTCTTGATGGGTTTCCAGCTGCTGCCGGGCGATGTGGTGGGCGGCAGGCGGTGCTGTTCGGCGACGGTGGCGAAGTTGTCGTGAAGGCCGCCGCGGGGGCCGATTTCCTGGTAGATGCCGCCGGCGGAACCCACGTTTTGGCCCGGTTTCTTAGTCATTTGGCTTGATTCCTCTGGGTACACCCATTATGTACGATATTCGCACATAAACTGTCAATGATTGACGGTTATGTTTTCGGACGAAGCGGCACCCCGCCTTGCGGGCTTCGTTCGGTTATCGGACCCTCTAGAAGGGCCGAAGCGGGGAAAAGGGATCGGCAATGGACCATATCGAGCTAGGAAAGCGGCTGCGCGCCTCGCGTGACAGTGTCGGCATGAGCCAGCAGGAAGTCGCCGATCGCCTAAATCTGCCGCGCACCGCCATCTCTTTGATCGAAAGCGGTCAGCGTCAGGTCTCGACGATCGAGCTGACGCAGATGGCGACCCTGTACCATCAATCCGTTTCGGAATTTCTGCGGCCTAGCGGCGAGGAAGACGAAGACTATTTGGTCGTCCTGCACCGGATGGCGCCGGAACTGCAGGGACACCCGCGCGTCAAGGTTGATATCGAGGACTGCCTCGAACTCTGCCGTATCGGCATCAGCCTTGAGAAGGCGCTTGGGCGCGAGGAGCGCCAGGGACCGCCGAAGTTCGCACTTTCTCCGCCGCGCAGTCCCGGGGAAGCCGTATCGCAAGGCTTCGAGGTCGCCATGGAAGAGCGCCGGAGGCTGGGGCTGGGTTCGGCGCCCATTCGCAATATCTCCGCGCGCATCAACGAGCAGGGCGTTTGGGCGGTAACGAGCCATTTGAGCACGGACATGGCGGGCATGTTCATGCACCATCCGGCTATCGGCTTGGTCGTCGTCACCAACGCCGGACATGTGCCGTCGCGCAGGCGCTTTTCGTTTGCCCATGAGTATGGCCATGCCCTGATGGACCGCGACCGGCGCGTGCAATTGACGACGACGTCAAATTCGGACGATCTGGTTGAGCGGCGTGCGAATGCGTTTGCCGCGGCCTTCTTGCTGCCGGTGAGCGGTGTCGAGCATTTTCTTTCGACCGTTGGCAAAGGCGGGTCCAGCCGGCAGCAGCAGCTTCTTTATGACGTCGCGTCCAACGGTCGGTTCGATGTCGAGATACGAGAGGAGCCTTATTCACAAACGATCACGCCCCAAGACATCGCCATGCTCGCAATAAATTATGGCGTGAGTTACGACGTCGTTGCCTATCGGCTGAACACGTTGCGTTACCTCGACCGCACGCAAACTCAAGATCTTCTGGTCAAGGCTCCTCTTGGGCGGCGTTACATGGAGTTGCTGGGAGCGATGCAACTGGGTGAGGGCGACAACGGGATATCGTCGAGCTCTCCGGAAGCCCCGGAGCTTCGCAGCCAAATTCTGCATCTCGCGATGGAAGCATTTCGCCGGGAGGAGATTTCCCAAGGCCGTCTATTGGAAGTGGGACGGAAATTGGGCATCGATGGCAAGAGCCTCCTGGATTTGGCGCAAGCAGAACGCCAAGCGGTTCAGGAATGAACAGGAATGCTCCTCATCGCGGATACGTCCGTTCTGATAAATTTCTTGAACGTGGACCGGATGGCACTGATCGGCAGGCACCAGCCTCGCTGCGCGATTACCGAGCATGTCCTTGACGAAGTGAACGGCTCTTATCCAGAGCAGCAAGAAAGGCTGCAAGCTGCCCTGAGAGACGGGCACTTGGAGCTAATAGCCGTAACCGACGATGCTGAGGTCGAACTGTTCGCGGATCTTCAAACCGACGGCCGGCTCGGCGCCGGCGAATGCTCGGCGATCGCGGTTGCCTTAAAGCGGGGCTACGCTCTGGCGATAGACGATCGCCTCGCGATCAGGCGAGCCAGAACACGCGCTCAGGCGGACGCGGTGCCGCTGGATATTTTCGGCACCCGCGACATCATTGTGCGTCTCATCCAGGCTGACCACATGTCCGTCGAGCAGGCAGACATTTTGATCGTGCAGTGGCGTTCACAGCACCGTTTTGAGTTGGGAATAAGATCATTCGCGGACATGCCGGAGTTAGCAGCTCCGGGCGCCGAAGGCGGCGCGCGGGCCTAGGTATAACTGAAGTTTTCGGCGATCATAAAAAACGTCGCGCCCTTAAACCGCCACTCTAGCCTCCTGAGCTATGGGGTCGCTGGATTTTTTCCAACATTTAGGCTTTTGAATTTCCAACCTTTGCCCCCTTTTTGTTCCGTACTTCAAGCTTTTTGTTCCGGCGGGACGCGTTACAGTAGCGCGGGATTGGCGGGCGCGTGATGGCTGGGGCAGAAGAGACGGAACGGCCGTGTCGCGACGAGCCTGGGAAGCGGCCACGCGACCACGAAGAATTTGAAGGCCGTCTCAATCGGCATTGGTTTGACAGATTGATAATGCTGTCGGATGGCGTCTTTGCCATTGCGGCGACCTTGTTGTCGCTGGACGTGCGGGGGCCTGCCTCGTGGCACAATCTTTCCGACCTGTGGGGGGGCCTGGTGCCGGAGCTTAACGCCTATGCATTGAGCTTCCTCGTCATCGCTGTTTTCTGGCTGGCGCATCGTCGGTTCATGGCGATGGTCCAGAAAGTGGACGCGCCTTTGACCGTACTCACCCTGGTGATGCTTGGGCTTGTCGGCCTGGTGCCAGGTGTGACGCATGTTTCTCTCGGGACGACTTACGCGACCGGCATGGCCCTGTATGGAGCGTTGATCGTGCTGATCGGATTTTCGATGGCGGCAATCTGGGGCTATGCTTCGCTAGTCGCCGATCTGGTGGCACCGGAAGTGCCGAAGTCAGCGCGATGGTTTCAATTGTTTCTGATGGTCTTCACACCGCCATTCTTTCTCTTCCTGACTGCCGAAGCCCCAATTCGGCAAGCCGGATGGGCACCCGTGATCCTCGCGGCGCTGTTTCTTATCGGATGGCGGATGCGGCTCTGGGTGTTGAAGAGGTTGACGAAAAGCACGGTTGTCCGTCCCTACGCGCGGCGGGGAGAAGACGTTTGAAAACGCTGAAATGCTGTTTCACGAAGCTGAATTGAGGCCCGTGAATTATCGATCGGTGACGCGCTATGACAAACGGGCCGCGCGCATCTCGGCATATCAACGGCACATGAGAAAAGCTAAGCTCTTGAAGTAGCTGAGGAAAGGGCACCGTCTTAGCGGATTGAAAATCCGCGTGTCGGCAGTTCGATTCTGTCCCTGGGCACCAAAAACTCAATAAAATCAGCGCTTTATTAGGAAGGGCGATCCTCAGTATACGGATCGCCCTTATTTTTTCTCCAAAATAAAATTCAAGGAAAACCAGCGTCTTACAGCGCGATAAAATTCGGTGTGACTCTGGTGGCGCCACCTGGGCGCCACGGACCAACCAAGCAATTGAATATCAGGCGCTTCGTAAAACTCGACACGCGGATTGAGCGTCCGCCTGTCGAATGCGGCTGGAAGTTCATTTCTTCACGTCGCTACGATGCCGATGTCCATGCTGGAAACCTCGCGGGCTCGCGGATTTGAGCTGGAGCATCCCGATCGGGTATTGGCGAAGAGACGGAAATGTTTGGTTGGCTTATGGACGTGGTTTGCACAGGATGAAGCTCGATCCCCGTTTTTCTTTGCGGGAGTTTGGCGCGTCGCGTTTGGAGAGAGGAAGGGCGAGGCAGGGCAACACTTGGTCTATTCGTTTTTTGACCACAGAGCCCAATTCCATCGTTGCGCCGATCCATCCCAAAGCCATGCCAGTGTTTCTGTTGTACGAGGCGGCGCGGGAGACTTGGCTTAATGGGACGATGGACGAAGCCCTAGCCCTTCAGCGTCCCGCGCCGGATGGGACGCTCAAGATTGTCGGCGCGGGCCCGAAGGAAGATGTAGTGTAAATTGAGCTGGGAGAGATCGGGGCAAGGCTAAGCTGCATGATAGTTCCAGGCTGCACGCCTGCTGACCTGCAGACGACCAACCGTCGCGCCCTGCCTCCCGTGAACTTTATCGGTCCACCTGGCTCAACGCGGATGAGTACGATACCAATAGCGATGATAAGGATACGGCCGATAAATCCAGTGTCTGCCATACCAGACCCAAGGATTATACCAATCCGGCGCGGCGTAAATTACGGGCCCATAGACAGGACCGGGGTAAAAGGGCACCGCTCCTGCGCGCACCACATAGCCTGGAGGGCAATTTGGGTTAGTTGCGGCCGAATTGCCGATTGCAGCACCAGTGATCGCACCCGCTGCACCACCGACAACTACTCCTGCGCCGCGATCACGACGACCAGCCAAGCCTCCGCCGACCAGCGCACCTAGCAATCCGCCGATAACCGCCCCCGCTGCCGTATTATTGGCATGCTGCGCCAAGCAATTCTGCGCCGCCCATTGTTCGGCAGCATAACTGTATTGATCGTCCTGGGCGCGCGCTGGAGGCGATGTTTCACCGGCAACGTCATTTGGAGACATCCCCGGGGGTGGGGGCATGTTGTATGTCGTTCCTGGAGGCGGAGGTGGCGGCGGTGATTGCGCAAACGCAAGACCGCTATCAAAAAGCGAAATCGTCGCAATCCCAACAGCAATTGCTTTCCGAAATCCGGGCTTGACCATTTGGAGTCTCCCTAGATGTTAGTCCACCGTTGTCGCTGTTGTTTATCTGGCCTTGTCTCTCAGATGGCCCGAGGCCACTAGCTTCTGGTGCGCTTAATCCCTGACGGAGTCAAATAAGGCAAGCCGGATACGGTCCTAGGTGAAACTGATCCGCTACCTCTTGGGGTCCACGATAAATTCGACAGATGGGCTTGCCCCAGTTGTGGCTAATATTTCGACGTTCTGCCTCGATAGGAATATAACGTGATCGCAGAACTCGACATCTGGCGCGCAGCCGAGCAGACGCGAAAGCTCCACGGAGCGGATGCCGCCACTCCGCCATGCGCGCGGGCAAGCTAATGGATCAAGGCGACACTGAGGGCTCCCTCGACAGCTGCTTCGACGATGACGGGCGCCAAAAATGCCAAAGATATCGTCATGTGCACGGATCGCTTGATGCGATCTTCTCGAGCGGCGATTTCGTCGCTGTCCTTCACCTTGCCGCTAGAAACCTGCTGCAGGCACAAGCGGCCTAGAGCAATCGCGCGGACGAGACCTGACCGGACTTCTGATCGTATCGGACGCTCATCGTCGATTATGCCAGCTGCCGGCTCCAGCACTTCCCTCTTAGACCTACTCTGAAACCACGGGGGGTCCATGGAACCTGCAGCACGCCATCCCTTTCATCCGAGGCATCGGCTAAGTCGATATGTAGCGCGCCTTTCCCGATGACGACACGCTGCACAGATCGAAGGATTGTTCTGTCGTCGTCGCTAAATTCTGCAAGCTTGCCGGTTTGGGACTTGGCTTTGATCGCATCAATCACAAGGGCTTCGACCTGAAGCCCGTGGCCTCGCATGCCAGACGAATGGCGTCGGCGACGTGACGCGCACCGAGGTCTCGCATCATGCGCGCTCTGTGAATTTCGACAGTCCTAGGACTTATCCCAAGCGAGTGAGCGATCATTTTGTTGGAGCGGCCCGCCAATATACCATTCAGCACGTCACGTCCCCTGGGCGTCAGCGCGGCGATGCGCGCGATTGCGTCCGTGACCTGCCGCAGCGTCGGGGATGGTCGATAGGTCTGGGCTCCCATTAGATGGTTTTCCTTTGACCCTTCTGTATGGGGGAGAGGGCCGTTTCGATGGTTTTAAGCAGCCGGGTCGCATCGACGGGCTTTGAAATTGTGCCATCGGCACCCAGCCTGTGTGCCAGGTGGAGGACAAATTCAGTTGGCAGGGAGACACTCCCTCCCGACATCGCAATGACTTTTGTTTGCGGCGCGGCTCGTTTGATGTCCAGTAGGAGTTCGATCCCGTCTCTCTCCGGCATCACCAGTTCGGTCAAAACTATGTCGGGATTACAGGCACAAAATTCACGCATGGCCGCCCGGCTATCGCACGTCGTGACGGTTGTTGCTTTCCGCGAGGACAGAAGCACCTCACATGCCTTGAGCGTCTCGGCATCCGTGTCGATAATCAGGATATGGATTGTTGTAGTCATTTCCCCGTTGACGCACGCGGTTCTGCGTAGCGTATTTGGAATAAGCGAAGGGCGGGCACACTGGTAGATTTACTGGGCCCCGTAATGTTACGAGGTGAGCGCGTCCGGCGCTTAGGTGTTCGCGGGATTGCCCAGTACGAGACGCACAAGCTCGATTGTGTTCTTCACGTCGAGCTTATGCATGATATTGGTGCGGTGAAATTCCACCGTGCGCGGGCTTATCTTGAGCGTTCGGGCCGCTTCCTTGCTAGAGGCTCCCCTCACGATCTGCGCCAGTATCACCTTCTCGCGCGGCGTCAGAAGCTCGCGCCCGGAAAATGCGTGCGACAAAACATCCAAGTCTCTGTTCAAGACGCGGATTTCGTTTCGCGTCCGATCAAGAGTTGGAACCTGCAGGAAATCCCACTCGCCGTTGCGTCTCGCAATTGCGCACTGATGGGCGCGGGCGACATCAAGTATGTCGCGCGCCCGGCTGGCACCCAGTGAATAGGTGCAGAGGATCAACATCCATTGGCCGACCATGGAATTGTCGAGAGCGCGTTCATAGTCGCAGAAATCCTTCCAGAGCCCGGTATGCTGCCATAGCGCGTTTCCGCTGATCCGCAATCCCTCATGGCCGGTAGCCAAGGCTCCATAATGCTTGCGGTGCCAGCCTTGAATGATCCTTCCCAGTTCGAACTGTCCCCCGGCGAGATACCAGTCGTAGCCTGCGGCAAGTTCAATATTCCCACAGGCGAGATGCCGGTCGAATTCCGGAATCCCACGGTGCAGGGCCTCGGTCGCCTCATCCAGGCTGATGGGATCGGAAATCGCCCAAAGCCCATATTCATTGCTCTCCAGCCCGGCCTTGAAATAATCGACGTTGGTGTCAAGCAGATCCTGCTTGGTCTCGTAGAACAGGCAGATATGCGTGCCCCACGGCACTTCGCCCAGCAGGCCGATTCCGGTCTTGCGCAATGCGGTGTCCGGCGCGGACTTGTCCCATGACAGCGCGATCGGTCTGCGGCGGTGCCGAGCGTGGCCGACTTTGCCGAAGGTGTAAGGCTGGTCCATCGGATGTCCCCTGGCCGCCAATCTACGCGCGCCCGCAGGTTGGCGCCATGTGGAGAAGCGGTAAGGTAGGCGCGCCACATTAAGTTGCTGTTAAGTCACCAGATTGTTCGTGAGTGAAATCGCCGTCCCTGACGGACCTGGAAGCGGCACCGCTGCTTCCGGTTGCGGGGACAACTCCATTGGGACAGGGTCGGAACCCCGGTTCGTCCTCGTAATCTTACGAGTAGGCACGCGTTTGCAGTGAACGATATTCGGCAGGAGGTAAGCCCAATGCCGGATTCCATCTTCCGCAAAGTAGGCAATTATCTGATCGGGCTCGCATGCTCGACGTCAAGGTCGCGCAGAATGACGAAGCCGGCGCGGAAAAGATGCTTCAGACTCTGGTCGCCAACTAGTCAGCCGGCACCTATGGAAGCGTTTTCTGACACCCAATTAACCAGGCGGAGAACGGCGAAATCTAGATTGCCGCAGCACTGTGCTCGCCCACAAATTCTCTTGTATTCCAACGCCAGGCGGCCTTGTTCAAAACCGGAGGGTTGTTATGAGTCCGTGGTGTGCGTACTTTCCGAAGTCCTATCTTGAAAGCCTTTTGATGCAGGGCTCTGTTGTCTTTGGACAAACCTGGTGAACACAATCTTCTCGACCGCTGATGTTCATCCGCGTGACCGGTTTGAATACTGGCACAGTGTGGCTTGCAAGACCATCGTGCCCCACGATTCGGAGCCTTCCGACAGATTATCCTTCTGCGCCAAGCTTTCGAAGGCGCGAATTGGCGATATCGACCTTGTTTCGTTTGAGAATTCACCCATGCGGGTCCGTCATACGGAAAGGCATGTGCGAAGTTCAAACCCTGATGAGTTGCTGCTCTGTTTGCTCAAAGCAGAATCGTTGATGGTCGAACAGGGTGGCCGTGAAGCCCTGGTCAGGATGGGGGAGATTGTGCTCCTGGATCCCGCGCGGCCCTACCAAGCCGATTTTCAATCGAACTCCAAACTCTTGGTGTTCAAAGTGCCGCGAAATTTGCTCGTGGCGCGCACGGCACTCATAAGCGGGCTCACAGCTCTCCCTATCCGCCCCACGCCCGGCGCTGCGGGACTAATCTCCGATATTCTGGCGGCGCTGCCGCGGCATGCCGCGGAACTCGACTCCGACACTCACGCTATAGTGCAGAGCCATATCTTGGATCTCATGGGGATTGCGCTCGCGCAAGTCTCGAATCACAGGCATGTGTCGCACACCCGTTGGCTCGGGTTGGCAAGGATCAAGGGCGAAATAACTGCGCGGCTTGCCGATCCGGCCCTCAACGCTGCTCGCGTTGCAGATGCGGCCAACGTCAGTATTCGTCACGCCAATTCGCTCCTAGCGCAGGAAGGTACATCTCTCACACGGCTCATCAAAGATATGCGGCTCGCTCGGATCAAAGCGGCTTTGACTGACCGTTCCATGGACAGTATTTCCATTAAGGAAATTGCGTCAGGTTGGGGTTTCTCGGACATGACCCATTTTGGTCGAATGTTTAAAAGAAAATTTGGAAGTACGCCGCGCGATTGCCGAAAGGCGAGACCATAGCGGAGCATTAAGTCCGAAATGCCCCTGGGTAAGCATTTAAATCGTTGAGCGCGCAAAAAGCGGGCGAGCATCCGCCAGGTCAGCTATTGACATGCTGCCAAATCTGCTTTTTTTTCCTCTTTCACCATGAAGCTAAGTTCTCTTGTCGAGATGAGGGCTAAGTTACGTCGAGCAGGAGGGGAAATTGCAAGTGGTTGCATTTCCGAGATGGGATGAGTCGGAAAATATTGATTGTGGATGACGATCCATCGGTCTGCGCGACTATGAAATATATTCTGGGCCGCGCGGGAAATGAGGTTCGAACGAGCGTGAGCGCCTCGGAAGCCCTTTCGCTTGCGCAGAAAGATCAGTTTGACCTGTTAATCTCGGACTTGGTGATGCCGGAACAAGATGGCATCGAACTGATTCGAAAATTCAAAAATGCCTTTCCTCGGAAACCGATTGTTGCGATGTCAGGGGGTGCCCGGCTTGGCACCCCTGACACATTAAGTTCGGCCCATGCCGCTGGCGCGGATGCGCTGTTACCAAAGCCCTTCGACGCCGACTCGCTCCTGACCGTCATCGAGGTCGCATTCGCGAAGCAAATTCGGCCTCTGCGCAGCGGAAGTTAGGCAGCAACCGGAAGGAGCACTTCGAAGTTGCTTCCCTGTCCGGGAATACTGTTCACTTTTATCCAGCCGCCATGCGAAGTGACGATTCCGTGGACCACCGACAATCCTAATCCGGTTCCGGTGCCCACGCGTTTAGTTGTAAAAAAGGGCTCGAAGATGCGAGCCTTGATTTCTTCGCTCATGCCGCATCCCGTATCCGTAACCTTGATGCAGAGGAATTCTTCTGACTGGCGGTCGATTTCGTTCTTCACGATGCCAATGGATAAAAAGATTTTTCCCGAGCGATCGCCGATGGCCTGCGCGGCATTCGACAACAGATTCAAGATGATTTGATGAAGTTGACCTCGATTGCCACGCACGTGCGCAGTTTGTGCCAAGTCGGCGACAATCTCGATATTGTTGGGGATTACAGCTCTCAACAGCTTAATCGAATGTTCAAGAAAAGTTCTTATATTGATGAGTGTGCTTTCAACGGTGTCTCGCCTGGTGAAAGCCAGTACCTGAGCGACCAAGTCACGCGCTCTCTCGCCTCCCTCGCGAATAAGATCCAACAAAGGACGAATTGAGTCATCGAGTTGGAGGTCGTCCAGGATCGTCTGAGATAGCGCTACAACCGGTACAAGGGTATTGTTGAGATCGTGGGCTATCCCGCCGGCTAACACGCCCAGGGATTCGAGTTTCTGCGCGTGATAAAGCTGGCCCTCCAGCGCTAGTTTGGCCTGCAATGCATCGCGCAGTTCAGTGATGTCCTGAACCGTGCCCACTATGCCGGTGACCGTGCCATTTTCGTCTCGTACGAGGGTCGCTATCCGTCGCAAAATCCTTTCTACGCCGTCAGCCCTTTTTATGCGGTATTCGATTGGATCAGGATTTGTTCCTTTCTGCGCGCCTAGGTAATGAGAATAGAGAAGAGGCCAATCCTCAGGGTGCACCATAGCTCCCAAAGTTTCCGCAGTGGGTGTAAA
>Ga0206869_1011_pt1 | contig 21481 bp, 25 predicted proteins | sample Alteio_BWOrgCont_35_FD_152618 | JGI IMG/M metagenome (GOLD analysis project Ga0206869, IMG submission 152618) | Enriched cells from forest soil in Barre Woods Harvard Forest LTER site, Petersham, Massachusetts, United States -... | ecosystem: Environmental > Terrestrial > Soil > Temperate forest >... | reverse complement strand
CTCTGATCTCGCTCAGCGGTTTGTTGGGTCTTACGGTGGCGCCGGACCAGGGAAACTTGAGCAAGATCATCGTGGTCGCGGTGAAGGGCGGATTGGTTGGTTTGGTGGCAGACAAGATGACCGCCATTTTTGCGGCCGACGAGTCCCGTATCGATCCGTTGCCCGAAGTGCTGGCGGCGCGCGCAAATGGCGAAAGCCGCGTCAAGGCGATTTATCGGGGCGATGACCGGCTGATCTCCATTCTTTCGCCCGACCTTCTGTTCGGAGAAGATGTGATGCAAAAACTCGGCGCCCTGCGCGAACCGGCAAATCAACCTGGTAAGCAGGCCATTGTAACGGAGCGCGGCATGCAGCTTCTGGTGTTCCGGCTGGGCGATGAGGAATTCGGATTGCCAATTGAATCGGTGGAAGAAGTGGCGCGAGTCCCCGAGCAGATCGCGCGCATTCCCAAGGCGCCAAAATTTCTGGAAGGCGTGATCAATCTGCGGGGCGAGGTCTTGCCTGTGGTGGATCAGCGCAAGCGCTTCAACTTGCCGGCGCCCGATCAAATGACTGCTCGGCGCCTAATCGTGGTGCGTACCAAACAGCACAAGGCCGCTCTGATCGTGGATAGTGTTTCGGAAGTGTTGCGCAGCGCGCGAGATGCCGTGCAACCGTCGCCCGATCTGGCTGGCGAGTCGGTCAAGCTGGTGGCGGGCGTAATCAATCTGGAGCAAGAAGGCCGTATTATCCTTTTGCTCGAGCCGGGCGAGCTTCTGACCCGCGCCGAGCGAGGACTGTTGGACGCTTTCGCCAAAAGCAAGCCGGAGATTACCTAGGGGTGATCAAGGTTCTTGTGGTCGATGATTCCGCGCTGATGCGCAAATTGCTCGGCCGAATCCTCACGGAGACGAGCGATTTCGAGGTGGAATTCGCCAATAGCGGCCAGGATGCGCTGGACCGGCTCGGGAGTTTTGCGGCCGATGTCATCACGCTCGACATTCACATGCCGCAGATGGATGGCCTGACCTGCCTTGACCGTATCATGCTGGAGCGGCCCACACCTGTGGTGATGGTATCCTCGCTTACCGCCGCAGACGCGGACGCGACCTTGGAAGCCTTTCGTCTGGGCGCGGTCGATTTCGTCGCCAAGCCCGAGGGAGCAATGTCGCTCTACATCGACGAGCTGGCGCCGGAGCTGTTGAGCAAGGTGCGGGCGGCGGCAGGTGCCAGGCTGAAATCCTCGCACCGGCTCAAGGATCGCGTACGCCACCGGATGGGCATGGCTTCCACGATGATGACGGCGCCGGTGAAATCGTCAGCGCCGGCGACCGGCGAGGGGCTGGTGCTGGTCGGAGTGTCCACCGGCGGACCGCCCGCTTTGGAAGCGCTTTTGGGAGCGCTGCCGGAAAATTTCCCCTGGCCGGTACTGATCGCCCAGCACATGCCGGCCAGCTTCACCGGCCCCTTGGCACGACGGCTGGATCAACTCAGTTCCTTGACGGTAATGGAGGTCCGACAGCCGATGCTGCTCAAGGCGGGCTGCGCTTATGTCGGCCAAGGCGGCGCCGATATCGTCGTGGGCAGAAGGCCCGGTGGCTTGGTCGCATCATCGGCGACCCCGGACCTGGCCTATCCCTGGCACCCCAGCGCTGACCGCCTGGTCCGTTCCGCCATGCAGCACGTTGCGCCTGGCCAGCTGATCGGTGTCCTGATGACCGGCATGGGAAATGACGGCGCAGAAGCGATGATGGTGCTGCACGACAGGGGTGGCAGGACCATCGCGGAAGCCGAAGAAACCGCCGTGGTGTGGGGCATGCCGGGCGAATTGGCGCGGGCCGGCGGCGCGGATTGGATTTTACCGCTTTCCGGGATCGCGGAGCGACTTCGCAAGTTGACACCATCATGCCACTGATCCGCAAACCTTCCGGCGAAGGCACAATGCCACCACAAAATTCCGACGCCGACGCTATGCTGGAGTCGGCCTCGCCTGACGAACGTTGGATGGCGACTCGTCGATTGGCGGCGTCGCCGGCCAATGCGGGTCGCTTGGGCGAACGTTTGGCCCGCGAACAGGATAAACGCGTTCGCGAGGCAATCTTCACGGCCCTTGCGCATATCGGGACCGAGTAAGCGGCAGGGATAGCAATATCCTCCATTCGCAACGAGGATGCCGCGGTTCGCACCGAAGCCTTGGACGCTTTATGTGCCATGCCGAACGCGGCATTGCCGCACCTGCCGGCGCTGTTGTCCGACCCCGATTCTGATATCAGGCTGCTCAGTTGCGAAATTGTCCGCCAATTGCCAACGCGCACTGCGACAGAGCTTTTATGCCGCCTGCTCGAAAATGAGATGCAAGCCAATGTCTGCGCTGCGGCAGTGGAGGTCCTTTCCGAAGTGGGCGAGACGTCCGCGTTACCGGTCTTGGCGAAATGCGCGGAGCGGTTCTCGGATGTCTCCTTCCTCGCCTTCGCCATACAGATCGCGACAACGAGAATCGGTAACGGCGCTGTGAGCGCCAAACCAGCTTGACCGGCAATCCATATGTGACCGAGGAGGAGTTTCGCAGGCTGTGCGAATTCTTTTATCGTCGCACCGGCATGATTTTCGGCGAGGCCAAGCGCTATTATGTGGAGCGTCGGATCGAGGATCGCATGTCTGCCACGGGCAGCGCCACGTTTCCCGACTATTTTCTGCTTCTGCGCGGCGACGTGAATCACGAAGTTGAGCAGTTCATCAACGCCATGACGGTCAACGAGACTTATTTCCTGCGCGAAGATGAGCAGCTTGAGTGTCTTTCTTCCCAGCTTCTGAATATGCGTCTCCAGATCAAGCCGAGATCCGAACCCATCCGGATCTGGTCGGTGCCCTGTTCTACCGGGGAGGAGCCTTATTCCATCGCCATCTGGCTCCTGGAACATTGGTCCCAGGTGGACGCTCACGAGATCGAGATCGTGGGCTCGGACATCAATACCGAAGTGCTGGACGCGGCGCGGGAAGGCTATTTCGGCGAGCGTGCCCTGATGCGGCTCAGTCCAGAGTTGGTCGACAAGTATTTTGAGCCAGCAGGCCCTGGGAGATGGCGCATCATCGAAGATCTTCGGGGGTCGGTTCGCTTCACGCCCGCCAATCTGGTGGATCCGATAGGCACCGCGATGCAGGGTCAATTCGACGTGATCTTCTGCCGTAACGTGCTGATATATTTCGACGACACGGCACGGCGGACCGCCGCGGAAAACCTCTATGGAAATCTCGCGCCTGGCGGCTTCATCTGCTTAGGACACAGCGAGTCCATGAGCCGGATTTCCCCGTTGTTTGACGCGGTCCGTTGTAATAATTCCATTGTCTACCAGCGGCCACGAGGGGGGCAGAATGCCTGAGAAAAAGCGCGTGCTGACGGTGGACGATGCAGGCTTGATCCGCCGCTACTATCGCGACATCCTCGAGCGCGCCGGCTATGAGGTCGAAGAAGCAATCAACGGCCTGGAAGCGATCGAGAAGCTGCTCCGGACCCCCGCCGATCTTTTGATTGTGGATATCAACATGCCACAAATGGACGGGCTTTCGCTGTTACGTCATTTACGCCGCCAGCCACCGCCGCTTTGCGCCATCCCCGCTTTGGTATCCAGCACCGAAGCCGGGGTGCAGGACATGGATGCAGCCCGCGCGGCGGGCGCCAATCTTTATTTGGTTAAGCCCGTAAAACCTGAGATTCTGATTCAATATGCCGCCCTTCTTACCGGCACACCGTTATGAATGAGTTCGTCGAGCAGTTTCTGGTCGAGTGCCGTGAACTGATCGAACAGGCTACAAGCGATCTTCTGGCGCTGGAAGAGAACCCGGCTGACATCGAAAAGCTGGATGGCGCTTTTCGTGCCTTTCACACCCTGAAAGGCTCTGCCGGCATCGTCGATTTCATCGCCATGACCGAGGCCACACATGCCGCCGAGGATGTGCTGGCCCAAGTGCGCGCGGGCAAAATCGCGCTTTCGCGCGGGATCGTCACCGACTGCCTGGCATGTCTCAGTCTTGTCGGCCAATGGCTGGATTCCATGGCGGTGGATGGCGCGATCCCCGCGGATAGCGCAGCGGCCGCCCGCGCAATGGCAAACCGCATTTCCGGGGGAAAGCACACGAGCCTAGAGCCGGAGGCCCAAGCAAAAGCGGACAAAAGCATGCCCGGTCTGCCAGATGCAGCGCGCCAGTTGCTGGCCATGCAATTGACGTTGCTCCAGGATATTGAGAGCGAGGGATTTTCCGGCCGGCTTCTTTCGGCCGGTGCGGTCGCCATCAATATCCTCAATAGTTGCGGCCTCGCCCGACAAGCCACCGAGCTGGAACGGGCCATGGCGGAAGATGCGGCCGCGGAAGACGGCCGCTCGCTGATCGGCGCATTGGAAGCTCTGCTCGGGCCGAGGAAGGATCCAAAACCGGAGCGCCGCGGAGCCCAGACACCGGACACGAGTGCGCGCGTGCTTCGCGTCGACGTCGAGCGCATCGATACTATTGTGAAGCTTACCGGTGAATTGCTGGTGGCTAAGAATGCCATTGGCCATGTGTCGTCGGCTGTCACGCAAGATAAAGCCGATCCGAAATCGTGGGCCGCCACGCTGAAAGAACAACATGCGGTTCTGGAGCGCTTAGTGGGCCAGCTACAGCGCGCGGTGCTGGGCATGCGTGTGCTGCCCCTGCGCCACGTCTTTCAGCGCTTTCCTCGCCTGGTACGCGATCTAGCGGAATCTCTTGGGAAGCCGGTCAAGTTGACCAGCGAAGGCGACGATACAGAGGCCGACAAGCTAGTCGTGGAAGGACTTTACGAGCCGCTCCTTCATCTCCTGCGGAATGCGATCGATCACGGCGTCGAGACGGCGGTGGAACGCGCGGCTCAGGGAAAGCCTGCTATCGCCACGGTCACATTACGGGCCGTGCGGACAGGCGATCACGTGCTGGTAGAAGTCGAAGATGACGGCCGCGGAATCGATATCGCCAAGGTCCGACAGGTGGCAGTCGAGCGTGAGATCGCGACGCCGGAAGCGGTGGCGGCGATGACAGACGAGGATGCGACCTCGCTTATTTTCGCACCTGGCTTTTCTACCGCGCGCGCCGTTACCGCGCTTTCCGGCCGCGGCGTGGGGATGGATGTGGTGCGCGCCAACATCGAGCGCCTGGGCGGTCAGGTCAATATTTCATCCGTACACGGACGAGGCACATTGGTCAAACTTACGTTGCCATTCAGCGTGATGTTAACGCGCGTGCTCACCGTGACGGCGGCCGGGCAGATGTTCGGTATTCCGCTGGATGGCGTGGTGGAAACACTTCGCCTGCCCCGAGGGCAGGTATCGCCGGTCGTGGGCGGCTATGCCTTCGTCTTCCGCAAAGGCACCGTCCCCTTGATCGATCTGGCCGCCGAGCTGGGTGAGATCCCGGACAAACGCAACCAGGATGAGGCCAACGTCGTTGTAGTTTCCATAGGCGGCATAACGGCGGGCTTGGAAGTGGAACGGCTGGGAGAGCGCATGGATATCATGCTAAGACCCATTGATGGGCTTCTGAATGGAACTCCAGGCATCGCTGGCACGAGTATTCTTGGCGACGGTGGAGTCCTTATAATATTGGATTTAAAGGAATTTCTGGACTAATAGGCTTTCTGCCGTGGTCGAGCGGCGGCATAAGCTCTGGAACGGGGCGGCCCATAGAACATATCGGATTGAGCGATGTCGTACAAAATCCTGGTCGTTGATGACAGCAAACTCGCCCGCATGGCGATGGCAAAAGTGTTGCACGCCCTACGGCCGGATTGGGAGCGCGTTGAGGCCTCGCGCGCGGTTGAGGCGCTGGCTCTTGCGCAGCAATCCCATTTTGACGTTGCGTTGGTCGACTTCAACATGCCCGAGCGCGACGGGCTGCATTTGGTCGGCGAGCTGCGCGCGCAAAGTCCCGAAATGGTGTTGGCGGTGGTGTCTGCCAACCTTCAAAGAGAAGTTGTCGAGCGGGCCAATGCGGTCCGTGCAAAATTCCTCGCCAAGCCAGTCTCCGATATTGCGATGCGCGAATTTCTCGATAATGCTGAAGCGCAGTTGAGGGCAAACAAATCCAGATGACACAGGCCTCGCTGGACGAGCTTGAGCTCGATGCCCTGACCGAACTGGTGAATATCGGCGTTAGCGTGGCGGCAACGGGCTTGCGCGAGATGGTTGGCGAGGAAGTCCTGCTCTCTGTGCCAAAAGTCGATCTGGTCAGCCGCGAGAACGCCGTCGCAATTTTACGTGAAAAAGAATCTGCCAAACTGGTCGCCGTACACCAGGTATTCGAGGGCGACATCACGGGTCGCGCTCTGCTGATTTTTCCGGAAACGAAGAGCCTCGAAATCGTTCGCGCGGTGGCCGGCAGCAACCTGTCCCTCGAGGACGTGATCGAACTGGAACAGGAAGCTCTGGCGGAAACCGGCAACATCATCCTGAATGGCTGCCTGTCCACGATAGCAAATATGCTGGAGCGGAACCTTAAAATGTCGCTCCCGGAGATCATACGCGGCGAGGCCGTGCACTTCTTTAATCTTCAGCCGCCGCCGCAATCGGGTGACCAGGTTCTGTTCGTATATATCAATTTTGCAGTCCAGCAGCGTGACATACGCGGCTATATCGCGATGTTGATGGATCTACCCTCATTCGAAGCCTTGAAAGTCCTACTGGATGAATTCATCGCGCGGGCTTCCGGGAAAAATTAGCAGGTATGGTGCTCGACCATCGCCTCATTGAGGATGTGATCAACGCCCTGGACGGTGGTGTAATTGTCCTGGATAAGGATCAACGCATTCTGGGCTGGAACGACTGGTTCAGTCGGTCCGGTGCGGTCAGCGGGAAGACAAAGGAATGCCGGCTCGGTGATTTGTTCCCACGCACTACAGCCCCGAGGGTACAGGCCGCCATTTCTGGGGCGATCAATTCAGGCGCGTCCAGCATTTTGACCCATTCGCTGCACCGCCGAATCTTTCCCCTCAAGACCGCTGCCGGCTACGACATGGTTCATGACGTCACCGTGCGGCCCTTAGGACCAAAAGCGGGCCGGTTTTGCCTCCTACAGATTACTGACGTGACGGTGGCTACTCAGCGAGAAGATATTCTCAGGGAACGCCAAAATACCCGCTACAATTCGTTACTCGAAGCCACCGCCAAACTGAAAATCATGGAAGAGCAGCTGCGCCAATCGCAGAAGATGGAGGCGGTCGGGCAGCTCACAGGTGGCATCGCTCATGATTTCAACAATCTCCTGCAAGGCATCATCGGATCGCTGGACCGGGTTAAATCTCGCATAGCTCAGGGCAGAATCAGCGATCTTGATCGCTTCATTTCTGGCGCGCTGTCTTCAGCCAATCGGGCCGCGGCTCTGACGCACCGATTGCTCGCATTCTCGCGCCGTCAGCCCGTCGATCCCAAGCCGGTCGACATCAATCAATTGATTGTGAGCATCCAGGAACTCATACGGCGCTCCCTAGGCGAGTCCACTGCCATCGAACTTCATCTGGAGGCCGATCCATGGTTGGTTCGATGCGATGGCAATCAACTGGAAAACGCGGTGCTCAATCTCGCAATCAACGCCCGCGATGCCATGCCAGACGGCGGCTTGCTTAGGATAGAAACCCGGAACGTTACGCTCAATCAAGACCAAGCTCTGGTGCGGGATGTGCAGCCGGGCGACTATGTTCGTCTGGCGGTGAAAGACACCGGCGTAGGTATGCCCGAAAACACCCGCGCACGCGCCTTCGATCCATTCTTTACCACGAAGCCTATCGGTGAAGGCACGGGACTAGGCCTGTCCATGATTTATGGCTTCGTGCGTCAATCGGATGGCACAGTTCGCATTGAGAGTGAGCCTTGTAAGGGCACTACCGTCGAGATTGAGTTACCGCGTTTTGAAGGGGAGTTGAGTAGCGCCATCGCGGAGGATGTTGAGGAAGACGAAGCGCACCCGAATCTGGGGCAGGTGATCCTGGTGGTGGAAGACGAATCCGTCGTGCGCCAACTAATCGTCGAGACGCTGGAGGATCTGGGCTATCGCATGCTCGAAGCTGCGGATGGCAGCGCCGCCCTGCGGATTCTTCAGTCTCCACAGCGTATCGATCTTCTGGTCACTGATATTGGTCTTCCGGGCCTAAACGGGCGTCAGCTTGCCGATGCTGCGCGCACGAACCGGGACAATCTTCCGGTACTCTTTATGACGGGCTATGCCGAAAATGCCGCGAGCAGCAAATTTCTGGTGCCGGGAATGGCTATCATTCCCAAGCCTTTCAACATGAGAGATTTGGGAAAGCGCGTTGGGGACATGTTGGCGCACTAGGATCCGCGGAGTACCTGCGCGCCCTGGGGCTGCTGCGCCGGCTCCGCTACAGCGAAATGCGAGTGCTGGCTAAATGACGCCCAGTAGGGCCAAAATCAGAAGAATGACGAGAAGTGTCCCCAGACCACCCACGGGCAGTAGCCCCCGCTCCGCTTCAGTTCACGTGAACTTTGCCCTTTTGCGTGAGATAGCGCTGGTTCATCAGCTTCCGCTCGTCGGCCGAGAAATGCTTCTTGGCGTCGGACCAGACGGCGCTTTCCTCTTCCTTGATATGGTGGTTCACAAGTTCCTTCAGCACTTTTGCCGCCGCGCCGAACTCGGGCGAGAGCGCGTCCTTGATCCCTTCCAGCTTGGCCAGGGTGTTGTCGGCCAGATTATGCTCGATATAGCCTTCTTCAACGTCCTGCTGCGCGCTCTTCTCTTTCAGGGCCAAGATGGCGTCATATAAAACCTTTTCTTCCGCCCGGACGTGGGGGACGAGGTTTGCCTTAATCTTCGCCAAAAGCGACCGGCGCTCCGCCGATTTGCTGCTGTCCACCAGCTTGGCCAGAAGGTCCTGAACCATCTCATGCTCTTCTTTCAAGGTATCGAGAAGGTCGGTCTGCGGCTCTTCGCCCGTGATCGCTTTTTCGACTTTCTTGCCGGCCTTCTTGATCTGGGTGGTGATGCTCATGGAAATTCTCCTGGATGATGTGTTCGCCAACGCTCGGCGTGACAGGGAAGTTCCGAAGCATCCTTTCCGCGCACGCATCGTTCTTCTTGTGGGCCGAGGTGCGGCGACATCCCGTGGCCGCGAGTGATGCTCCTGGAGAATAAAATGGCAGCCATAGAAACTGATGAATCCGTCTCTCTGATCGGATCGAACAAGGTGGAAGGTACGAGTGTGTACAATCCCGACGGCGACAAGCTGGGCTCGATCTACAATTTCATGGTCGACAAGCGAACCGGCCAAGTCGAATACGCCGTGCTGGAATTCGGGGGCATGTTGGGTATCGGTTCCGATTATTACCCGCTTCCCTGGGATGTCCTGGAATATGACGAGGACAAGGGCGGCTATGTGGTGGAACTCGATAAAGAGGCGCTGAAGAACGCGCCGCACTTCGCCGTCAATGAAGATCCCATCTACACGCCCGATTATGGCACGAAGATCTATACTGCTTATGGGCTCGACTATCCCACGCTCGATTAAACCGGTCGAGATACGGGAGCGGCGTTGAAGGCCGCTCCCGTTACGGGTTCTCACGTTAGGCGCCGGGAACCGCGCGCAAATCCTGTTGGATTAAGGAGAGCGAAATGGACAAGGAGGAGGGCCCGTTTGTGCGCGGAAAAGATGTCTTCGATGATCCCCGGACCAAACACCCTCGCCCGCCATTCCAGAAGCAGAAGCAGCCCTGGCCCGGCCTCGCCTGCAAGATGGAACCGCCGCCGGATCATGGCGAGAAGAGCTACAGGGGTTCCGGCCGCCTCCTGGGCCGCAAGGCGCTGATCACCGGCGGTGACAGTGGCATGGGGCGCGCCGCGGCCATCGCCTTTGCCCGCGAAGGCGCGGATGTGGCGATCAACCATCTAGCCGCCGAACAAGAGGACGCCGACCAGGTGCTGGCGCTGATACAGGAATCCGGTCGCAAGGGTTTTTCCATACCCGGCGACATCCGTGACGAGAAATTCTGCTGTACGCTGGTGCAGCAGGCCGTCGAAAAGTTGGGCGGGCTGGATATTGTGGTGAGCAACGCCGCGCGCCAGCAGAGCTATGATTCCTTCCTCGATATTTCCTCGGACGATTTCGACGCGACGATGAAGACCAATATCTATGCGCCGTTCTGGATTCTGAAAGCCGCCGTCCCGCACATGAAGCCCGGCTCGGCGATTGTCGCCACCACTTCGGAGCAGGCCTATGATCCTTCGCCCGAACTTTACGACTATGCCCAGACCAAAGCGGCGACGATGAGTTTCGTGAAATCGCTGGCCAAGCAGCTGGGCAAAAAGGGCATCCGCGTGAACGGCGTGGCGCCGGGACCGATTTGGACGCCACTGCAAGTCTCGGGCGGGGCCAGCATGGAAAAATTGGAGAAATTCGGCGGGCAGACGCCACTGGGTCGTCCCGGGCAACCGGGGGAACTGGGTTCAATCTATGTCCAACTGGCCGCGAGCGATGCCAGTTACGCCAACGGTCAGGTTTATGGCGCCTCGGGTGGCGACGGCCAACCGTAATCGGAAGGGGGCTAGGAGGGGGCATGTTCGAGGCGCCGTCCATCCTGCCGAAGGAAGCCAGTGAAGCTGCCGAGGCCTCGGGGTTACGTTACCTCAGCGCCGTTTCGGCGGCAATTCGGCCACGCAACAAGCGATCGGCGCGTCCTCGTCACAATACCAGCTGGCGCAAATCCGGTGATGCCCATCGGCGATAGTGAGCGTGACGCCGCTTTGGCCCTCGCCTCTCACCAGCAACACGGGAGAAATCTTCTTCCCCTTCTTGATCTTCTTGAGCTGATCGGCGACATGCGGGCTGCTTTTTTCCAAAAGATGCGTCTGGCTGGCCCTGAGAAGATCCTTGGCCTGATATTCGACCACGCGCGCTCCGTGCAGGCTGCGGACCAATCGGCCGACATCCGGGTGCTTGAAGAGCAGAGTGAGATAATCGTGCGCCGCGCGATAGTCCTCGGCCAGCGGCTTGGAAAGCCAGATATTCTCGACTTTCTTTTTCTTTGTCATGCCGAGGGAACGAAAGAGAACGTCCGGCGTTCCGCCAACCTGAGATTTTTCCGCCTTTGCGGCACCAACGAGGACAATGAAGGGCTCGATGGAAGACTATCTCCTTCGCTTTTTTTTCGGCGGCGTTGCGGTCTCACTCTTCGCCGTTCTGGGGGATATTCTTCGCCCCAAAAGCTTCGCCGGGCTGTTCGGCGCCGCCCCCTCGATTGCGCTTTGCACTCTTGCGCTTTCACTCGCTAAGGAAGGCTCGCGCTATACCGCGCTCGAAGGCCACTCGATGGTGATCGGCGCGGCTTCGCTCTGTCTCTACAGCATTCTGGTCTGTCATCTGCTGCTGCGCTTCCGCATGCACGCGGCAGCTGCTACCATGCTTGGCTTGGTGGCGTGGTCGGCCGTGAGCGCAGCCGGCCGATATTTTCTTTTGGGCTGAGCCGTGCTGATCCACATCCGCCTCGCAGCTCTCAAACAAACCAAATGGCACGACTATCTGATCCGGTTTGTGCTGGGCGGGTTGGCGACCGCCGTCACCGGCCTGATCGCGAATAAATATGGCCCTGCAACAGGGGGGTTATTCCTGGCCTTTCCCGCGATCTTCTTGGCTAGCGCCACCCTGATCGAAAAGCATGAGCGGGACCGGAAAGCGCGTGCCGGTTTGCAAGGGGTGCGTCGCGGCGAGCAGGCTGCCGCGTTGGATGCCTGCGGCGCGGCGCTGGGCAGCGTTGGACTGATGGCGTTTGGCGCAATGGTGTGGTGGAAAGCCGATTGGCCCTGGCTCGTCCTTCCCATGGCACTGGCCGCATGGACCGCGCTCTCGCATATATTATGGGCATGGTGGCGCTGGGGCGTTTGATTCCACCGTTGAATTTGGGGGCCGCGTATCATGAAGATGATCGAAGAATGGGGGGCAACAGTCATGAGACAATTCGGTGCTTTCCTAATCCTGGTACGCAGTATTGGTCTGTATCAGAATTGATCGGATCGGCAACAAACACAAATCCCGTCGCCAAGAACGGTCTGCCCCAGCAAGCGCAGCGGTACTATTGCGATCCGGCTAGGGCATATTTCCCTTATGTCCGAACGTGCCCAGTGCCGTGGCGGCCGGTGGCAAAGTGGCGCGCCGCTGAAACAGTGCAAGCACCGGTTGATGGCTCAGGACAATCTGGAAGTCCTGCTTCTAGACCCATGCAATGAGGGCGCAGTCCGCGGATCGCTCACTGGGCATTGGGCCCGAAATCTTCCGGAAACGAGGAGCTCAATCAATGCGCCATCTGCTTTTTGCCATCGTCATATCGCCCGCTTTTGCGCGAGCCCGGTGGCTACATTTAGCCATGCGCATTATTACAGCGACAGCTGCGCTGACCTTTCTAGGCAGTCCGGCATTCGCCCAAGAGAGGTTCACGTCCTCGAGCGCTCCAATCGTTATGGAGTCGAATGGTATCCAGATTTACAGGGATGCGGCCGGCTCAATAACAGGGGCGGACGAGAATATGACCGTCTATCCGTCAGGGCTCAATGGACCGTCGCACCCAGCTCTCTTCCGATTGTATTGCACGACGCAGACTTATGCGGAGCAGATTGGCGGCCAATGGACCGCAGTGAAGGCGGCGCCTCCACAAACGTTGATCGGGGACGTCCTGGCAAAGACTTGCGGTCCCGCGGCGGTAGAAAATTGCGCCCCACTGAGCGGCCCCGGCCAGCCGGCAGCGGAATTCGCGCAGTTGGCTTGTCTTAAACGGCAGACACAAGAGCGGCGTGAACAAAGATCGCTCAGATTCGCAGCGAATGAGAAAGAGCGTGAATATGAGAATAGTCCGCTCGTTGTGAACCTGCGCGAACATTATGACGCAACGGTCAAATATCCTGACTATTGCTTTTCCTCCCCACGAACTGTGTCGCCGGGATTGAGCAGCGAACAATTGCAGGCTTGCATAAGCGCCCAGGTAGCGGTTGCCGAGAAAATTGCACAAGCCAATGCGAAGGCCGCCGTCGCTCAGCAAAAAGAGGATACGGCGCGCGTAGCAGCGCTCCCAGACGCCGCCAATCATGGCGCTCGTTCCCTGTCCCCAAGGCCAAGCATGCAATGATGTGATTTACAGAAAGGTTTGGTCACCTTGGATGGAGGCAGACAATGGCCTGGCCTTCACGGTTGATATGGAGTCCGTAATTGGGAACAACAACGGCATGGCCGCGGTCTACGAAGGTGTCCGTCATGTCACTCCAATCTATGCAGGGCTCAAGCGACTGTCATTCGACTGCGCCGGGCACATGACAGACCTGACGAGCGAAACCAGCGTTTCAATCGATTTGCCGCCACGATCGGTGGGCGCCCAAATCGCGAAGATCGTTTGCACAGCTTTACATAGGTAAGAGAATGGTGGCCGTGGCAGCGCACGCGACTTGGCGCCATCGAAAGCGCCCTAGTTTAACCCCAGCCGTACTCCTTTCCGTCCCTACCAAGTATCAATTGAGATGTCATGAGGGCTTTTTCCTCTTTAGGCGAGAGAATTCCGTCCATGATGATAGTCGGCAGCTTTGCGAGCAATTTGGATTTTGTTGTTTGCAATTCTTTCGCAAAACATCTTCTGAGCGTCGGCCGGCTGATGTGTATCATATCCGCTATCCGCTGATGGGAGCAGCCGAGTAAAACGAACGCCCTCACCAAGCCGCGCTGCTCATCAGATGCTTTGAAGCGCGGCCGGCCTCCGCGATTTTTCGTCTTTTTTTCTTTTGAGAGACTTCTCGACCGACTACACCCGCGGGCTAGTTTATCGGACTTTCTGCCTCGCTTTGTCATACCCATGCCGAAACGTTTGGACCATCTACTGGGTCAGGTGATCGGTAAGCGGTGATCGCCTGACGTCGTTAGAGTTAAATCCATAGGCTGCGCGCAACCAACTAAGCTTTCTTGCGACGCCGATCTTTGCTGCGAGCTTTCATAGCTTCAACGAACTCGTTCTCTAACCGCTCGACCCTCGCCGCAAATCTCCGAAGCTTCCGCTGGTCCTCTCTGAGTTCGCCCGCGTACCCTCCATGCTTGAGAGCGTTCTTGTTTCCATGCGGCGCGCCGCTTCCTAATGCACCGCCATGCATGCGGCAGCGATCATTTCCATGGGCGGCTGGCGCGCGGCAAGGCGTTCCTGACCTTGTACGTGCGCCGCAACGAACACCCAACATTATGGGAGCAATTTTTGGATTACCGCTCATTCTGCTTTGCTCCCGCCCACCGTTTTCATAATGGGATCTGCTTTCGGTGCGGTCCCTAAGGGATCAAATTCGGCGCCAGGACCCTTGTGGCTGATTGTGACGCGCTGCCGCTCCGCGCGGCGGCCTTTGCGACGTTGAACACGTTCGTATTTTACTGAAACCTTTTGTTCGCCGCCCCGGCGATACTTCGCCAAAGTATCTATGAGCTTCGAATAGAGAGTGCCGAGCTTGATCGCGATCTTGTAACGAGATTCCCGTTCCTGCAGGCTTGAATTCGCAGTTGTCGCTTTGCGCAAGTTGAACAGCATGTTGGTGTGAAGGGCGCTGCACTCTGCCGCAAGCATTGCCTCAAATGGATCCCGAATTTTCATCGCCGCAAGAGCATCGGGCGTGGTCCGGTACTTGATGAAATCATCCATAGTGATGGGACAGGGATCACCCGCCCATCCTTGTTTGATGATCGCCGCCTGCCAGGATTCCGCAGGTGTTTCGTCTTTTAGTTTCTGTTCGAGTTCGGCCTCGAGATCGCTTTCCATCTCGATCGCCGATTCGTACCGATATGCAAACGTCACGTCATCTTCGGAAACCGAGAAGTCGCGTTCGAACTGCATATCTGGCCGATCTTCGTCCGATTGCTCCTTTTTCGGCGGATCAGGCGGCTTTTTGGGCGTGCTTGTGAGTTGCGGTTTACCGCTAACTTGGTTCTTGCGAGGTGGCATATTTCGAGCCTTAATTGAGGAAGGCCCCGACAACGCCAATATAGCTGAGTCGCCCGGTTGTCCTCCACAACTGGGTGACGTGGGGTGAGTTTTTTTACTATGTGCATGGGGTTGTCCCAAAAGTTTTGAAGTGGCCCCTCTTGTCCCTGGAGTGTTTTTTATACCCCCGGGGGGCACATACGGCCTATGACCAGTCTCTGGGGAAGCCGGAAGCGAGGCGCGGAAATTGGGGACTGGGGGCTAGAGACGGAGCCCCTAAAGGGCGCCGGTCGCGGAGAGAGAATGGCCCCCGGTTGGTGCTCCGTCGGCTTGCAGGGTTGCTATCGCCCGGACATCTCGGGACATTTCGGGAGTAGGTGGGAAGAGCTGGCCGGAGCAAGACTGCGTGGCTGGGGGACTAGGATTCGAACCTAGACAGGCAGAGTCAGAGTCTGCAGTCCTACCGTTAGACGATCCCCCAACGGAGCGAAAAGCCCAGCGGGACCGCTCGTTTAGACCAGCCCGCCGCGTCTTTCAAGCGATCCAGGAAAGAAGGATTTTCTTAACTCTTGGCCGCCAGCCGGCCGATCAAAAGCTCGAAAAACCGGGCTGAATCCACATCCATGGCGACCCGCGTGTTGGGAACATACTTGTCCCTCAGCACCGCTGACGTCACCGATCCCGCCAATGTCGGTGCCGCACCGCGGATCGCCATCCGCTCCGCCGCCAGTTTCGCCATGTCGGGCCGCCGAGGCTGGCTGCCTTGAACCGGGCTATAGCCCACTGTCTCGCCCGCCGTCAGTTCGCCTTTGGTCTCGATGTCCACATAATAGTCTTTCCAGGTGAGAAGCGACGGATCGAGGAACGCTGCCATCGCCAGCGGGTCGTGCATGTTGGGGCCGCCGAGAAAACCCTGTGCCCGATTGTGATCGATGGTGTTGCGCGCGATCATGGCGGCTGCCTTGCCGACTTGCGTGCCTGCTGCTTCCAGCCTTTGGACATGCGCCTCAGTGAGCGCGGTTTTGCGCGTGACGTCCAGTCCCACCATGGAAAGCGGAATGCCCGACTGGAAGACGATGCGCGCGGCTTCCGGGTCCACATAGATATTGAATTCGGCGGAGGGCGTGACATTGCCGCCTGAGAGCGATCCGCCCATCATCACCACGCCCTTGATCAGCTTGGCCAGCCCAGGATCGGAAGCGAGCGCGGTCGCCACATTGGTCTGCGGCCCCAGCGTGATCAACGTGATCTCGCCGGGATATTTCCGCACCGTCCGGCGGATGAAATCGGCAGCGGTATCGGCGATGGGTTGGAGTTTGGGGGTCGGGAAGACCGCGCCGCCCAGCCCATTCTCGCCATGAGCGTAGGTCGCGGTCACCAGGCGGCGTTCCAGAGGGCGGCTTGCGCCCGCCGCCACCGGAATATCGGTGCGGCCCGCGATTTCCACCATGCGCAAAGCGTTGGGCAAGGTCAGCTCCAGCGGCACATTGCCGGCCACCGGCGTGATGCCTTCGATGCGCAGTTCAGGCGAGCGCATCGCCAGGAGGAGCGCGAAGGCATCATCGACGCCCGGGTCGGTATCGATGATGACGCGCCTGGGGGCGCCGCTCGTCTGCCCCAGGACGGGCATCGTGGCCGCGCTTGCGATCAGGCCGGCCGATGCGGCGACGAATGTCCGCCGCGTCACCGAAGAGATGTGGGTTTCGTCGCTCATTTTTTCCCTCCCGCAAAGCGCTCATCCACCATAGCGGCAGAAAAGCCGGGCGCAAATTCCATCGTCTCGCACTTGCGTAACGACGCGCCAGTTGAAGACGCTGATGACTCATGAGAGTTTGCGTCGGGACAGTCGGGGGCGCACATGTTTCAACCGGACAATTACGCCATCGCGCTCGCGATGATGCTGGTCACCATGATCTGTTGGGGGTCATGGGCCAACATGATGAAGCTCACGCCCGGCTGGCCCTTTCCGCTTTTCTATTGGGATTATGTGGCGGGGGTTTTGATCGTCAGTCTTGTATTGGGGCTCACCATGGGCTCGACCGGCGGCCCTGAGGCTATGCTCGCCAATCTTGGCCGCGCGGGCGGGACGAATGTCATTTATGCGCTGGCGGGCGGGACGGTGTTCAATGTCGCCAATCTTCTGCTGGTGGCGGCGATTTCCATCGCCGGCCTGGCAGTGGCGTTTCCGGTGGGCATCGGCATCGCCTTGATCGTGGGCGTGCTCTTGAATTACGTGATCGCGCCGGCCGCCAATCCCGTGTTGCTGTTCGCCGGTGTCGCCCTGGTCCTGGCCGCGATCATCGTGGACGCTTTGGCCTATCGGGCGCGCGGCGATGAAAAGCACACCCATGTCGCACGCGGCCTCAAGCTCGCGATCGCCTGCGGCATCCTGATGGGCGTGTTCTATCCACTGGTGACCAAATCCATGCAGGGGGCAGGGGGGCTGGGGCCCTATTCGGTGTCCTTCGTCTTCTCGCTGGGCGTGTTCGTGTCGTCTTTCCTGTTCAACACCTGGTTCATGCGCCGGCCAATCACCGATGATCCGCCCTGCCATTTCCCGCAATACCGCTCGGCTTCGGCCGCCACGCATCTGGCCGGAATCGCCGGTGGCGCGATCTGGGGCGTGGGCATGACCTTCTCGCTGGTGGCGGCAACCACGCATTTTGTCGGCACCGCGGTCGCCTATGCCATCGGTCAGGGCGCGACCATGGTCTCTGCGATCTGGGGCGTTTTTGTCTGGCGGGAATTCGCCGGCGCGCCGGCTTCGGCGCGGCGTCTGCTGGCGCTGATGTTCGCGCTTTTCCTGATCGGGTTGGCCTTGGTGGCGGTGGCGCCGCTTTACGCATGATTTTGGTCATCGGCAGCGCCAATCTGGACCTGGTGGCGTTCGCGGACCGGCTACCCCAACCGGGCGAGACATTGCTGGGCGCCTTCCACAGCTTTGAAGGCGGCAAGGGCGGCAACCAGGCCGTGGCGGCGTCGCGGGCCGGCGGCAAGGTGGCGTTCCTGGGCCGGATCGGGCTCGATTTGTTCGGCGCGCGGCTGCGCAAATCGCTGCAGGACAATGGTGTCGACACGCGGCTGCTGGGCGAGGTGGAAGGCCCGTCAGGCGTCGCCATCATCATGTCGGGCGGCGGCAACAACATGATCGTGGTGGCGCCCGGCGCCAACGATCGCGTCACGGAAGATGTCATCACACCAGATTGTCTTGCCGGCATCCGGTTCGTGCTGGCGCAGTTGGAGACACCGCTGCCCAGCATCATCAAGGCGGCGCGGCTGACGCGCGAGAAGGGGATCGTCTTCATCCTCGATCCTGCCCCAGCGCGCGCGTTGCCGCGGGAATTGCTGATGCATGTGGATTGGCTGACGCCCAACGAAAGCGAAGCCGCCACGCTTCTGGGAGTGAAGGGATTGGGCGATCCGCTGACGGCGGTGAAGGCATTGAAGGCGCTGGGCCCGCGCGGTGTGGTGCTGAAGCTGGGTGAGGCGGGCGCGGTGTTGCTCGAGGAGGATGCGCCGCCAGTCCTGATACAAGCCCACAAGATTCAAGCCGTGGACACCACGGCGGCAGGCGATGCGTTCAACGGCGCCTTTGCGGTCGCTCTGTCAGAAGGGAAATCTCCGGCGGCGGCCGTGACATTCGCAGTGGCCGCCGCCGCGATCTCGGTGACACGCCGTGGGGCGCAGCCCGCGATGGCGTCCCGCAATGAAATCGATGCATTTCTCGGCGCCGCGAACGAGCGAACCTGAAGGCCGTTGGATCAAGGCCAAGCGCCGAAAAGATAGGGCTCTGCAGCTTTCGCCGCAGAGCCCGCCGGTTGAGAGCGCTCCTAGGGTAGATACACCCTCAGCCGCCGAGCATTGGCTTCAACCGTGAATCAGAGGTTCAGCCGTGCATGCAATTGCAACGCGCTTTTGAATAAAGACGTCGCTATTGCTTGACGATCTGGCCGCGGATTTCGCCGTCTGGGTATTTCTGGCTGTGGATGTCCAGGTACATTTTCCCGGCCAGCAATTGCTGGCCTTGTTCCGGCGTCAATTGGATGGTGCCGCTGATGGGCGATTCAGACAGAGATATGTTCTGTACCGCCGAAGCTTTTTCATTCGCCGCCGCGGGCCCATGCAAATCCACTTTGGCAGGCGCCACGCCGTCATAGTTCAAGTAATATTGCAGCGCGCGGCTGGTGCTGTCGTAGGTGAATTGCGCTTCGGCGAAGGCATCGCTCTGGGTGGCGGGGACTTCGGCGCTTCCCAAAAGATGCGCAACCAGGGAGACGCTCTGCGCCTGCACCACGGACACACCCAGAAGAGGGCTGGCGAAGGCAAGAGCGATAAGGGCGCGCTTCATCATTGGTCAGTCGTACTTTTTCACGGGATAGGGACGGTTGTCGGGATAGAAGCCGTCTCGGTTGGGCATCTGCACCTTGGGCAGCGATTTGGCGTTCATCACCGTCTTCTTGTCGATAATGTTGGCGCGTCCCAATATGAAGGCAACCAGAGAGTAGACTTCGTCGGGCTTGAGCGAACTGGGCACGGTGTATGGCATGGCGCGCAGGATGTAATCATAGAGGGTGGAGGCATAGGGCCAATAGCTTTCCACCGTGATCCTGAATTTGGGCGTGTTGAGGGTGCCGCGGCCGCCGATCAGCGCCGGGCCGCCGCCCTGGGGCAGGTTGGGATTGCGGATGCCTTCCAGATTCTCGCCATGGCAGACGGCGCATTGATCGGCAAAGATCTGCTGGCCCTTTTGATAGGTGCCGCTGCCGGGCGGCAGGCCCATGCCATCGGGCCGCACATCCTTGTTCCAGCCGTCGATGTCGGCCTGGGTGGCCGGCGTGCCGAATGGATAATCCCCCGTATAGCTCTGGCCCTCGACCGCGAGGGGCGTGACCAGAACGCCAAGCGCCAGAGCGGCGCCAAGTATGAGGCGCAGCCTAGGTAAGGAGGACATTGGAAACGCTCCCATCCGGCGAAACCTTCCAGCTTTGGATGCCGTTATAATGATAAGTGGGCCCCACACCTTCATGCGCGGTCAGGAACGCCTTGGTGGGCTGGACATATCCGGTCTGGTCAGTGGCACGGCTTTCGATGATCGCCTCGCCGCCGTCCCAGTGCCAGGGATAGCGGAAGCGCACATGCGCCTTGGGCAGCACGGGCTCCTGCAGCGACGCCAGCGCCCAGCTTTTGCCGCCATCGGTGCTGATTTCCACCCGTTCGATGGGCGCGCGTCCCGACCAGGCGATGCCGGTGATTTCATAAAAGCCCTTGCCCGGCAGCCGCATGTCGCCGGAGGGGAAGGTGATCAGCGATTTGGCTTCCATCACCCAGGTGAATTGGCGCGCCTTGCCGGTGAGAGTGATGAGGTCGGTATATTTGCCGGTCTCTTCGCGGGTCATGAAGGGCTTCTCGCCGATCTTGAGACGCCTCAGCCATTTCACGTTGATGTTCCCCTCCCAGCCTGGAAGAATCAGCCGCATGGGATAGCCATTCTCGGGCCTGATCGCTTCGCCATTCTGGGCATAGGCGACAAAGGCGTCGTCCATGATCTTGTCGATGGGAACGCTGCGCGACAACATCGCGCCGTCGGCGCCTTCCGCCAGGACCCAGGCGGCGCCATCCTTGATTCCCACTTCGCTCATCAGGGTGCTGACCCGGACGCCCGTCCATTCCGAGGTGCTGGTAAGGCCGTGCGCAGCCTGCGCGGTTTTGGGTGTGGCGCTCCGCGAGGTGCCGCCGGAATTGCCGGAACATTCGATAAAAATGGTGCGCGAGACCGAGGGGAAGCGCTTGAGATCCGCCACCGAATATTTCATCGGCTGGTCCACCATGCCGTGGATGATCAGGCGATGCTGTGCGGGGTCGATAGTGGGGACGCCGTTGTGATGGCGCTCGAAATGCAGACTCGAAGGCGTGATGATGCCCCACAGCGATTGCAGCGGCGTGAGTGCGTCGGTGCCGGCCGGTGTCGCTTCGCGCACCACCTTCTCGAATTGCGAACGCGTGCCATAGTCGCTTTTGGCGATTTGGCCCGGAATGGTCCATGACCCCATATCGTCATCGGCGGCCAGCACCCGCTTGGGGAGGAAAACCGATGCGGCGGCCGCGGTGATAAGTCCCCCGCCGCGCAAGATCTGGCGGCGGCTGGCCTTGGGGAACATGCCCTCCTTGCAGGGGCAATCCTCCTGAGCCGGGCGCTCGAGTTCGGTCTCGGTCATCGGCTCGCCAATCAGCTCATGCGCCCGATCCATTTGCTTCCTCATTTTCCGCCGCTTAGCCGCCCGCGTTATTCCCGCAGGGTAATAACGGTCCCTGGCCTCGTGTCGGGCCACCCATCTTGATGGTGCCCAACAAGCAGGCGAGGGGCAAGTCCCGGCTTGGATTGGAAAATTCGCCGTCTGTTCCCGCCGATTAACTTTCCTCAAATTGGCATCGGAAACGGGCTTTACGGCGTTTATCGGTTGGAGAGGTCTGTTTTTGATAGGAGCGCATAATGAAATTGAAGATGGTTTTGCTCGCCGGGGCTCTTTCCCTGGGTGCCGTGATCGCGGTTGCGG
>Ga0206869_1066_pt1 | contig 21728 bp, 16 predicted proteins | sample Alteio_BWOrgCont_35_FD_152618 | JGI IMG/M metagenome (GOLD analysis project Ga0206869, IMG submission 152618) | Enriched cells from forest soil in Barre Woods Harvard Forest LTER site, Petersham, Massachusetts, United States -... | ecosystem: Environmental > Terrestrial > Soil > Temperate forest >... | reverse complement strand
GCCGACAACGCTGGCAATCAGGCTCGAATTCCCCGAATTGACGAGCGCGGTAGCGACGGCCGCGATGGCCGCTGCGTTTCCGCCGGCGGCTACGTTGGCCATGATGGCGGCGGCGTCGGCTGCGTTACCGCTGTTGATCGCCGCGTTCAGCGAGAGCGTTGTTCCATTGTCAAGCTGAGCGAACGCCGGTCTATTGGCCCCGCTAATAACTAGGACGCTCGCGACGGCAATCGCGAGTAATCGAAAAATCCAGCGCAACGGTCCCTCCCCGATAAACGGGCCCTTCTCTAACGCTGCCTTTTGTCTCACTTTTGCAGGCGCCGCACAAGGGGAGCCCCTAATCAGACGGGGGCGATTTCACCCAGCTGTATACGACTTGGCGCGAAGGAATTGTCCGCGTCTTGACCAATAAATACGCTATTATCCCCACTTCAGCGCGCTTCATCGCGTCATGCACATCGATATAGGCCTGCGTCGCCGCGATGCTCTTGTGTCGAGCGGGTTAGGCAAGCATTGGTCGACTTCCCAATTCTTTAAGCCTCTTTCTAAATGGTTGGTGATGCGCGATCGGAAGATTCAACGTCTTCCACGCTTGCCATAATGGACATCGACAACGCGCAGAGGGAATACCGTTGCCGATGTGAGCTCGAACTCCAACAGGGAAAGCGTAAAGTGCACTTGGCCTCGAGCTTGCAGCGCTGGTGTCCTCAAGTCTCAGGTCGGATGTGAGATTGCCAAGATCGAGCATCGACGATCATTTCAGGACGATCCGGGCCTAAATCGGCACCTTGCAAAGGTCGCCCAGCGCCGCTAAATCACCTCTCGCTGGCCTAAGCATCCGCTTGGGGGATAGTTTAACGGTAGAACAATCGGCTCTGACCCGGTTAGTCTTGGTTCGAATCCAGGTCCCCCAGCCACAATACTTAAACGCCTTACGAACTTGAGTTACTCGGCCCAGATCCACATCGGGACCGCCTAATGTTCGGCGGGCAACTCACCAAAAGATTCCCCTACGATCCACGTGGACGGCGGCGGCGGAGTGCGACCGATGCGCAAATCCTAAACCCGCAAGCGCTAAATCCATTGCCGTCTCGGCCCGGCATATCTGCCAATTCGATCGCCCGCCGGATACCCGCCGGCCCTTCGCCCTCGGGCGGTTCTTCTGTTATCGTGGGCACCTCGAGCGCCCGTCGCCTGCTTGCCTTGCAAATAGTCTTATGCAAACCTTTCCGCATGAGGACGCCCGTTGCCTTGTGCATCATTGTCGTCGCGATCGGAATCGCGGGCTGCGATAAAGCTGACGAATCCGCACCGAACGCCACCGCCGGTATTCCCGGCATCGCCTCACCGGAACGCCCGCGTGATGTCCGTCCGCCGCCGGCGAGCAGCGGGATGTCGTCGGACCCCAACAATCCCAGCGGCGCGCCTGGCCCTTCGACCGGTCTTGGAACCAGTCCCAATCGCTATTGAAGCGCGCCTTGCTCCAGAGCGGAGTCTCGCGATCCGTCGGTCGAAGTAGCTAGAAAAATCTCTCGGGAACTCGGACGACGTCGCCTGGCTGGACGGCAGTATCCTCGGTGGCGGACTCTTCCTTTCCACCGAGGTGCTGAACGGTGATGCGCGTGCGCGATGCGCGATAGGTGTATCCACCCGCAATCGCCACAGCCTGGGCCACGTTCAGACCATTGACGTAAGGATACGAACCGCGTTTCTCGACTTCGCCCAGAATGAAGAACGGGCGAAGGTTCGTCAGTTCGATGCTGATGCGCGGGTTCTTGAAAAAGCCACGGCTGCGGTACTGGTCGACGAGGGTCTTTTCGACGTCGGCCAAGGTCATGCCCTTGACCTCGAACCTGCCGAGGAGACGGACTGAAATCGCGCCCGTGCCGTCGATCTCATACTCGCCCGAGGCGTCCTCTTCACCGAACACGGTCACCTTGATTTTGTCGCCGGGGCCGAGCTTATATCCTGCCTGCGCGGAGGCTGGCGACGGGACCGTGAAGGCGAAAAGAGCGATCACAACGGCAGCCACGACCAGCGACACCAGGCTAGACGTCACGCCATCCGCACCCGCAGTCATCGCGCCACCCTCACAACGTGAATCTCGGCAATAGAAAAGGCAATCAATTCAACAGCGACGGCCTTCGTTCTGGCAAGTCCAATCGACCTAAAGATGTGCGCCCAAGCGCAGCATGATGAGGTTCTGGTTATAATTTTGGCCGACCAGGTTCGATGTCTTGGTCAGGTATTGGTAGGACGGGCCGATGAAGTAGGTATTATCCGGCGAATACATCGCCGAGGCCCGCAAGGTCAGGTACTGGTCGTATTCGTTGGTGGAGGTCGATACTACGCCGTAGTCGGAAACGGCGTAGTCGCCATGGGCGCTCAGCTTGACGTTGGGCCTGATCTTGTAATCCACGTCAACACCGGCCGACGTGCTGAGGTAAGCCGCTGAGGTGGTAAGATTGGCATCGCTAACTGTCCGCTGCACAAAGGGCCGTACCGAGACCTCGCGGATCGGATTCCAATACCCGGTCAGACCAAACGTCGGCTGAGAGACCGTGCGAAAGCGCGAATCGGCATAGTTCTGCTGCATATATCCGCCGAACACTTCCACCGACGTAATGCCGCCGAAGTCGACCTGCACGCCGACGACCGCGTCGAAGCCCGACGAATTTCGATTAAATCCGTTGAGGTCGGCGCTGTAGACATAATCCCTCTGGTTGAGGCCGCCGCGCGTCCATACCTGCGTATCGGGCAGAACCTCGTAGCCGACACGCAGCGATTCCCGCCACTCGGTCCGATCGCGGTAAAAACCGGGCAGCGATCCATTCACGCTCGTCGAGTTATTGGTGTAGCTGAAATTGTCGGCGCGACCGTCGGCGCGCAGGCTCAAGCGGTTGAATTTCTCGTAATAGCCGACGTTGCCCGTGATCTGGTCGTAGACGTTCGGCGGCACGGCACCAGTCGCGGCATTGGGCGTGCCCGGATCTTCATGGTTATGGTTGAAAGACGCGCCGCCATAGACGTTCCAGTCCTTTTGGATATCGTAGCGCCCGTCGGTGCCGAACGAGAAATCGGCAAAATTCGGCGTGGTCGATGCTGAGAACAGGCCGAAATTGCCCTTGGCGAAGAAATTCGCCATGTGCCGGTTCCAGTCGGAACGCAAACTCAGCGACGGCTTGATCAGCTGAACGAAGCTCGCGGTCTGGCCGGCGGTGCCGATCGGCGTGGCGTAGATGTTGTCGTTGTAGACCTCATCCAGCTCGAGTTCGGGAAACAACCTGAAAGAACCCACCGGCACACCCCTGGGATCGTAGTTTTCCGCGGCCTGGGCGCTGGGGGTACGCGCATCGGGCCGTTCCTGCCGCATCCCTGGCGTGCCGGGCGTTCCAGGTGCCTGCGGCGTGGCCGGGCTAACCACCTGCTGCGCCCAGGCGCCCTGGGCCAGGAAGACTGTCAGAGATACCGCCCCAAAACCGCTCGCCAAGGAGCGAAAAGAACTCTTCATTGTGTATTTTCCTTGAGCTGCGCGGAAATCACGAAATGCTGCCTGTCGAAGTCCAGCCAGGAAGCGACAGCAAGACGCCCAGAATCAGAGAAACTGCACTCTCAAGAGCTTCTGCACTGACACATGTTAGGCACCACACATTCAATCCCCTTGCCGATTCCTACCAATCTGGCAGATGAAAAGCAACAAGTCCGACCTTGTTTACAAAGGCTTAGGTTCCCAAGAGCCGACGCAAGTGCACCGCGAGGCCCCATATGTAGAAGAAGCCAACGCGAGAATACCACAAGCCATTGAAGGGAGGACTAATTTTCTCGTGATCGCGTGTGTGCCGTCCGCGGCGCAAGAGTGCGCCCGGACGGCGTGCTTGGCCATGCAACGCAGGTTCGTTATGGCCGCAGCCGCCAGTCGCTCGCCATTTCAAACCAAACGGCAGGGGTCTGCATGTCCATCGTTGATCCCGCCGATTTGACCTGTAGCTGCTAGCTGCTCGGCGCCTTTTTCCAACCATACCGCTATGTTGCCAAATGCAGCACGGTCTCTCCAGACTCCAGCCAGGGCGGCGCTGTACTCGCAACTAGTGTCCATTCGCCGATATCGGAGCCTAACGGAACTGGCCGGGCGTCAGTTTGGAGCAGGCCCATAATTGCAGCGGGAACGCCTGCCACCGTCCCGTCCCCTTCAGCCAACACTTCTTCTTCAGGACGTCGGCGTTCCCCGGTGTTACAGGCCGATCTGCGCCATCGGCATTAGGGGCGTCGCCGCGTGCCGACCTAGTTCGTGTAGTAGTCGCGGTATTTGGAATAATAGTAGCCATAGTCGCCGTAGCCGTATTTGGAATGGCGCCTGACATCGACCTGCGCCAGCACGACGCCGACATGCTTGCGAAGGTCCCGCACCAACTTCAGCGCGTTGATCGCGAGTTCGCGCGCAGTCCGTTCCCAGCGCACGAGGAAGATCACGTAGTCTGCGACCTGGGCGGTGATCCGCGCATCCGACACCGCCATCAGCGGCGGCGTGTCGAGGAAGACCAGATCGAACCGCTCCGACAGCGCGGCGACGAATTTGCGCATGGCGTTCGAATCGAGGATTTCCGCCGAATTCGGCGTGTTGGACCGCGCCGGAATGTAGTATAGCCCGCTCGCTACATCCCGGCCGATCACCTGATCGAGCGATTTTGCGCCGGTAAGGTACTCGTCGACGGTTCCACCGGTCTCCCGAACCTCGAGCGATTTCACCACTGCGGATCGCCTGAGATCGCAATCGACCACGATAATGTTCTTCTCGGGGTTCGAGCGCGCTATGAGACCCGCCAGCGAGGAGATGAAGGTTGACTTGCCTTCGCCCGGAAGCGACGAAGTCACCATGATCACTTTCGGCGGCTTGTCGAGCGACCCGAGCATGATCGCCGTGTAAGTCGACCGTAGCGATTCGGCGTAGGCCGATGTCGGCTTGTCGATCACGAAGCGCGCCGGAGAGAGCTTGCCTAGGGTGTTGCGCGATAGCGCCGGGATCATTCCGACCAGGGCATGGCCGGTCACCCGTTCGATCTGATCACCGTTGCGGAAGCCGCCGTCGAGGCGCTCGATCAGAATGATCATCAAGATGCTGAGCGTCAGACCGATGCCGAAGGCGCCGACCATCGCGATAGAGTAGCGCGGAAAGACAGGTGCCGTCGGCACCGACGCGGGAGACAGGACGCGGGCGTCGGGCTGCTGGAGATCCCCCTGCTCCCGAACTTCCTTGAACCGCTTTAGGAAATCCTCGTAGATCGCACGCGACGATTGCGCCTCACGTTCAAGTTGCCGCAGCTGGACTTCACTCTGTCCCAGACCGCCCGCGGTCTTCTCGAGCGCATCCATCTGCGCCTGAAGCTGGGTTTCCTTCGACTTGGCCGCCTCCGCGTCGCCCTGCACGCTCGAGATAATCTTCGCCACTTCGGCGCTGATGCGTGCCTGGATCTGTCCCTGCTCCGCGCGCGCCTGAAGCAGACGGGGATGGCTGTCACCATACCGCTGGTTGAGATCGCCGATCCGCCGGGCGACTTCCGCCTCCTGCCCCCGCAACGAGGAGATCAACGGATTGGCGAGAACTTCTGTAATGCCTGACAGCGTCGCCGGATTCCGGGCGGCTTGCTGAAGCGCAACCAGGCGCGACTCGCGATCAGCTCGCTGAGCGTGGGCCTGTATGAGCTGAGAGTTCAATTCGGAAAGCGACTGTGAGGCGATCGTCGAGTCCTTACCGATCGTCAGGCCAGACTTCTCTCGATAGGCCGCTGCTGCGCGTTCCGATACTTCCACGTTGCGCTTCAATTCATCGAGGCGCTCGTTGAAGAACTCGACCGCGCGCTTGTTGGCATCGAGCTTCGCCTGCAACTGGTCGACGATGTAGAAATCGGTGACGGCGTCCACGATTCGCTTGGCTTTCGCCGGGGCGATCGAATCGAGCGCCACGGCGATCACGTAAGACCGGTTGCGTGATACGACCGAGAGGTTCCGGCTCAATTCGGCGATTGCGCGCGAGCGTGCCAGGTCCGTCGGCCGCGCCTCGATCGGCGCCTCGGCGGAACCGAAGACAGATTCATAGTAAACCTTGATGCCATGGATGATCGACGAAAATGCATTCGGCGGCGCAGCACCAAACTCTGGGTCCCGGTCGAGAGCCAGCTTGTCTACGACCCTGCCTAGCAGGGTTGTAGAATGCAGGACCTCGATCTCCGTCTGGATGGCCGGGATGTCCACCGAAGGCCCAGAGATCACGTCGGTGGTATTCGTCACCTTCATTTTGCGCGTATCGAGCATGACAAGCGCCGTCGCCCGGTATTCGGGTGTAAGGCGTGCGAGAATGATTCCCGTCAGCGCACAGATGAGCAGTGTTATGCCGATGAGATGCCATTTCCGTCGATTGACCATGCGGAACAACTCACGCAGGTCGCGGCGGCCAGACGACGCTTCGAACCAACGCGGTCCGAGGGTCGTGGCTTCGCTGGCTTTATTGATTATTTCGTTCACTCTCTACTAACTCCAATTCTTCCTCGCGACGCGCGCTCCGTCGTCGGCTGACGACCCGGCGCGCCCGAACGGAAACGCCCGATCCGTACTGTCCATTCGACGACTGCTCCACGACTGAGTCCAACCGACGCCCAGAATAGCGAGGAATATTACCGCAACGGCTGGGATTTGAACGCTGAAATCGAACAGAGAATGCACGCCTACGAGTACGGCTGCGGACACGGCCAGGGCCGGCATCTCTCGATTTCGTGACCGCTCGGCAACGCCGATCGCGCACCGCGCAACGATCCAGAGTATGGCTAGAGGTAAGAGGATTCCGAAAGGGATCCCGAGGTCCATCGCCAACTCCAGATACGTATTGTGCGCCTTGTCGAACAAGGGAACGAGGCTGGGAGGCTGCAGGACCGGGTAGAGCGCGTCGAAACTCCCGACGCCCCAGCCGGTCCAGGGCCGCAGCATAATCGCCTGAAGGTCGAGCGCATAGAGTGCCGCCCGGTCTCCTCCGCGCCCGTTCAACAGGGCCACCGAACGCTCGACAACCTCGCTACCCCCAGGGAGGGCCATAAACAGTCCGAGCAGCACAGCCGAAACCGCCAAGGCAATCAAGGAACGCCGCCGGCCCAACGCCCAGATCGTTATAAACCCCAGCAGGAAAGACAACAATCCGGCGCGCGACGCGGAGAGAAACAGGCCGCCCAGAAGAACGATAAGCAACGCGGCGTAGACGCCGAGCCGGCCTCCGAGTTGGAGCAGCACGCGCCGGACCTTCAGCCTGAACGGCTCGCCCCGACGCGACGACGACGACGAAGACAAATCCAGCCGGACGAGCGCGATCACGGTCAGTGCACAAAGGCCGACATAGGTCGCGTAGTTATTCCGATTGACGAACGTTGCAGAAAAATCGTCGCCGGCTTTGGGGAGCAGCATCGCGAGATCGCCCTTCAGCGAGGCTGCCATTTCAGCGAGTAGCCCATAAAGGGTGATAGCCACGCCAGAGATGGCGATCGCGACCAGCAACCGCCGCGCGCGCTGATCGTCCTGCGCCTCCTCGATCACGATCCAGAACGTCAGCGCATAAAGCAGCCAGCGCATAATGCAGGTGGCCACTTGGTCGTTTCGAAGCGCAATGCGCGCCGGAGAGGCCAACCCGAGCGAGCTGTAGGCTTGGTCCACGATCGCATTGTCGGCGAAAAAGAATGCAGGCGTCTCGACCTGAAGTACCGCCCAGATCACGACGGCGACAAAGGCCAGCGCCGCCGGCACCAGCGGAAGATAACGTATTCCGGTCCTGTACCGTTGCCGGAAAAGGCTGCCCCCCTGAACGATGGCGATAGCGGCGACGGCGATAGCTAGAGGACCCCACGCCCAGTCGCGGTTGCTCCCGAGCGGCAAGGCCACGAGGAGGAGGAGCGTTACCAGCATAACGCCGGAGATGCGCGACAACCAGCGGCTGAAGAAATCCATGTACTAGGCCTTATTCCATTTGATCTTGGCAAAGGGTCATGACGATAGCTACAACAATGCAATGAAGGTCAACCCCCTCCGCATCCGGGCCATTGGTTAGCGCACCGATGAGCTTATCGCAGGAGAATATTACTTTCCCATCGCTCGCGCCCGAGGCAGGCAAACAACGAGCAGCCGCATCGGCCTGGTACCTGGACTTCGTCGCCTGGACGGTAGCGTTGGCGGTGATCGGCTATCCACTCGCGGGGCTGATTTCGTCCTATCTCGCGGTCTCCGACAGTTCGATCTCGATCGCGTTTCACCTGTTCGTCGTGTTTCTCTCCGCCGCGGTCTTTGTCGTAAATGGCGTGCGCTTTGGTTTGAGGCCGCTCGATACGTCCTTCGTGATTTTCTATCTTTGGTATCTGGGTCGCCTGATCTGGGATACAGGCCGAGCCGACCAGCCCGACGCCGACCTGGCTTTGTTGATTATGGTCGGCACGACGATAATCCCCCTTATCGGCGTGCTCGTCCCACGGGTGGAATGGGATGAACGCAACCTCGCCAAATGCATGTTCGCAGTGGGCGCGGCCATTTCGGTACTCTCGATCGTCCTTTATCGGCTCGGGCTGAGCGTCGATGACGCCGAGTCACTTGGTCGCCTCGAGTTCGAGAAACTGAATCCTATTACTCTCGGTCACACAGCCGCTACAACGATTCTGACCGCGGTTATCGGATGGCAATACTGGAAATCCCACTTCTGGAGACTGGCATCGCTTGTCCCGGTCGCCTGCGCGGCATCGATCCTGTTCCTAGCAGCATCGCGCGGCCCCTTAATTGCCTTCGGCATCTGTTTCAGTTTCTACAGCATCGCCAAGAAGCAATGGATACTGCTCGCCATCATGGTTGGTTCTCTTCTCGTAGTCGTCAACTCCGCACCGATATTCGACGGCGAGACGCTGTTCGAGCGAATTCGAATTAGCGGCATCCAGCCAGAAGACTCTGCCAGCCTGCGCATTACCTTCATGACCACCGCCTGGGAAGAATTTCTCGACAATCCGCTTTTCGGCAGCGGCTACTCCCTGCCCGTCGTCGGCGGCTATCCGCATAATGTCATTGTCGAAGCCGCGATGGCCCTTGGCATTGGCGGTTTGGTACTCCTTCTATCCCTGTTCGGCCGAGCAATGTTTAAGGCTTGGCCAGCCATTCGCGGCGAACACGCGCTTTCCGCGATACTATTCGTCCAATATTTCGTGGCCACGGAAGTGTCGGGTTCCCTTTGGGGAGATGCGCCAGTCGTCATTTTCATGGTGCGACTGCTCAGCCCGGTCGAGCGCGCCCCGCGGTAAGATTGAACCTCTTGCCTCGTTTCCGGCAAAGGTCACACTCTCGGCGGCTCAATATTCGGAATGGATCGCCAACGTGAAGATAGCGATGATCTGCGACTTTTATAGTGCGTCGCTGACTTATCAGGAGAATTTCCTGGCCAAGTATTACGTTGAGCTCGGCCACGACGTCACGATCATTACGTCCACTATCGAGTCCATTTTCGACTACGTGCGAGGAGCGTACGACAGCCGCCGACCCGTGTTAACTTTCCACGACGGAAAGGCGAAGGTAGTGCGCCTACCCTATCGTATTAACTTCTTGAATCGCGTACGCGCCTTTAGTGACTTGGATGAGATGCTTGAAAGCGAGGCACCAGACCTCATCTACGTGCACAACGTGCTGCCTAGTCTGCTCGAGGCCACGCGATACCAGCGGAGGCACCCGTCTACGCGGCTGATCGTCGACAGTCATGCCGACTACAGCAATTCGGGGAAAAACTGGTTGTCCCGCAAGCTTCTTCACGGCGTCGTCCGGAGGTGGCTATTGACACAGGCTTTGCCATATATCGAGCGATTCTACGCAATCACCCCTGCAACAGCGCTGTTTGTTCACGAGAACTACAACATTCCGCGTGAGCAGATAGAGCTTCTACCTCTCGGAGCAGATCTTGGCGCGGCTGCAACGGCGGAAGGGAACGAGGCGACGGGATCGCTGCGCACACGCTACGGAATCGCGGGAAACGACTTCGTGATTTTCTCGGGCGGCAAGCATTCACCGGTCAAGCTCTTCGAATTGCTGATAGAAGCCGTCAAGAACGTAAAGGGCGAAAACACGTGGCTTATTCTGATCGGCGACAGCTCCGAAGAAAACGCATCTTACGCCGGCATGCTGCGGACCCTGGCTAACCAACATCCGAGGATTGTTTTTACTGGATGGCTGGGAACAACCCAGCTCTTCGAGCATCTCGCCATGTCCGATATCGCCGTCTTCCCGGCCGGCCAGTCCATTCTCTGGCAGCAAGCAATCGGAATGGCCAAGCCGTTGGTGATCGCCGAGCCGATGGCCCAAGCTGGAGGTCACCAGGACGTGAGCTATCTGAATATTTACGACAACATCGTCGTCACCGATGAGCCACAGACGAGCGCTTCATGGATGACCGCCATGATTGAGGATCTGAAGAACGATCCGGCAAAGCGGGAACGGATGGCGGTCGGCGCCCGTCGAGTCGCCGCCGAGATACTTGACTGGAAGACGATCGCGGTGCGTACGTTACAGCGCCGTTGACGGGAACGAACGAAGAATAGCGAACGTAACGGCGCCCTCTTGGCGCTCTATCCCACGGCGTATAAAGCTCGAGTAGTTTAGACCCGATACGCGATGCCAATTCCGCCGCCAGGATACCAGTGATCCTTTGGCTTCTCGGCAAAGAAAAGGAATCGCCGATCGGTTTCGCGCGCGAACAGTGCGAGCTTGTCGGTGACGTGAGCGTTGTCGCCAAGGATGATCGCGCGGGAAGAAAGTTTGTCCTTGATCGTTCGGTACTCGGCCGCCTCGTAGTCGGCGGAGTGGTCACTGTCATTTATGAATAGGTCGATTGGCGTGCTGATCGTCCGCAGGCTTTCGATGGAGTCGCCATAAAGGATCTCGCCAAACGCCCGATTCGTCAGCAGTTGTCCAGCCGCTGGATCAATGTCGGTTCCAATGTAGCGCCCGGAATGCCCGTCATTGGCGTTCATCTTCAGCGCCGCGCTAAGCAGCAGCGCACCATGTCCGCGCTCGATGCCTGTTTCCACGATCAACTTCGGCTTGATTGCGCGCGCAATGGCATACCAACCTATGCGGCGACCAAATCTATAGGGCAGCCCATCAACTTCGGCGATATAGGCCACAATTTCTTCGACGGCTTTACCCGTGACAACAGAGACGGTTTCCGCAAGGTAGCGAAGATTCGCGTTGGTCAGATCGTAAGTGAAATTTCCAAGCTCGCCATTGCGAAGGACGGAGACGTAGGGACCCAGCGCTTGGGGCAGGAAGTACGCCTTGGCGAGCTTCGTACCGAACCATGCAGCAAGCAGGGGGCGCAAGGCAACGCTGCTCTTGATGCGTCGCTTAACTTCAGCGTTCAGCACGATTCTGTCTCGTCGTGAGCAGCGTGACTTCCGGTTCGAGCGTCATCTTTCCTTCCAACACGTTGCTCTAGTCCCTTAGAAACACCAACTGCCGCCCATAAACCAGCCCCCGATAGGGAACAACGCCACTGTACTCTTCCAGCTTAGAGACGCAACGAAACCCGTGCTTTCGGGCAGTGTCGAACACGTCGCCTTCGCGGATCGTCTGATGCGGATATGAGATACGGACATTCTTGTATCCTGGGGGGATCGGACCGTTACCGTTATTGAAGAGCCAAGACCGCTGAACACGACACAACTTGCGTTCCGAAAAACAGTTTCTCACCAGCACAACGGCACGCGTTGCCGAGGCAAAGGCCGCTTGAAGTACAGCCGCCTGATCGGCGATGTATGGCAACGCGCAGCTTGAGAAGAACAGATCGCATGTGGATGGAATATCTGTCGTGAAGCAAACTGCTCCGGGTCGAACCAAACCAACCAGCGTGGGGTTCTCGACAACCGTGTACTTGGCGCGAGGAAAGGCAGCAAGAAAATCGCGCCCAATATCTCCGGCGGCCCCACCGAAGTCCGTTACTGAAATATCGCCTCCAAGATACAGCGCCGCCAACCCGAGCACGCCAAGCCCTTCGAGTGACGCCGATACGGCCCGCAGCTCGGCTCGCTCCACTCGAAAGCCGTTCAACAGCTCGCTGTCATAGCTTCCAGCTGCAGCAACTGCTGTCTGCCACGACGCAAGTGGGCTCCCTGCCTGGCGCCATTCCACGATCGGACGCGGCACCCAATTCCTAATCATAGAATGACTACTTCCGCTGACCTGGCGTTTCGTCCGGTTCTCTCACCACTTCAGAATAGGCGCAAGATGGTAGTATAATCAATTCAGTTGCCCGAAGCGCCCAACTCCCTTCCGACATACGGGGCCGATGAAGTTTTCAATTGTTACCGTGGCTTATAACGCCGCCAGCACGATCGCCGACACCCTAACATCCGTCGTCCGGCAAAAAGACGTCGAGATTGAATCGATCGTAATCGATGGGGGATCTGCGGACGAGACAATGAATGTCGTCCGCTCGTTCGGTGACAAACTTGCCAAGGTAGTCAGTGAGCCAGATCGTGGCATCTACGACGCGATGAACAAGGGCCTGACACTCGCCACCGGCGATTTCGTCGGCTTTCTCAATGCCGACGACTACTATGCAGATGAAAATGTCCTGCGCGATGTTGCTAAGACCTTTTCTGCCATGAGTACATCAGCGGTGGCCGGCGCAGTCGACCAGATCGATAACAAGGGCAGAATTATTCGGATGATTCGCGCCGAGGCACACCACGCCCGGCGGCTTCGCTGGGCACTCGTCCCACCTCACCCCGGACTTTTCGTGAAGACCATGATGGCGAGAGATGCAGGTGGGTTCGATGTCGGATTTCGAATCGCCGGTGACTTTGATTTGTTCGTCAGGTTGAGCCGCATGCCAGGATTCTCGCTTGCGATTCTCGACCGTACCCTGGTCAAGATGCGCATCGGAGGCGCAAGCACCGCAGGCATGGGTATCTATCTTCAGAACTCGCAAGAGCTAAAGCTTGCGCTCGTCAAAAATGGATATTCGGACAACAACTGGCGAGTGTACTTACGAGCTTTTCGCAAACTTCCGGAACTCATCCCTTGGCGACGTGCAGTCCGGTCCGAAAATGGATAAATTCATCCTTGCATCTCCGGGGCCCACCAAACATAGACTACCCACATGAAGAAGGCGCTCATCACAGGAATCACCGGCCAAGACGGCTCCTATCTCGTTCGATTTCTGATCGAAAAAGGATACCGGGTCTTCGGCATCAAACGTCGCGCATCGAGCTTTAATACGGAGCGCATCGACGACATTTACGAGGATATTCACGAGTCGCATCCTCGCTATCGCCTCTTCTATGGTGACATGACCGATCCGACGAATCTCATTCGCGTGGTGCAGGAGACCCAGCCGGACGAAATCTACAACCTTGCCGCTCAGAGCCACGTTCAGGTCAGCTTTGAAACTCCTGAGTACACCGCGAACGCCGATGCACTCGGCCCACTGAGGTTGCTCGAAGCCATTCGCATTCTTGGACTTGAAAAGAAAACACGCTTCTATCAAGCATCGACTTCCGAAATGTTCGGCAATGCGACCGAGAGCCCTCAAAGCGAGACGACTCCTTTCCGGCCCCGCAGCCCTTATGCCGCCGCCAAGCTCTTTGCATACTGGATGGTCGTCAATTATCGCGAAGCCTATGGCTTCCACGCTTCAAACGGGATTTTATTCAACCATGAAAGTCCGGTACGCGGCGAAACCTTCGTCACGCGCAAGATATCTCGTGCGGTTGCCGCGATAAAACATGGACGGCAAACCTGCCTATATCTTGGCAATCTTGATGCCAAGCGTGATTGGGGGCATGCGCAGGATTATGTCGAGGGCATGTGGATGATGCTCCAGCAAGAGAAGTCTGACGACTACGTATTGGCGACGGGTGAAACTCACTCCGTGCGGGAATTCGTCGAGAAGGCTTTCGCCGAAATTGGCATATCGTTGCGTTGGGAAGGTCACGGAAGTGACGAGCAAGGCGTCGATGACGCGGGCCGCCCGCTCGTCAAGATCGACTCTCGATATTTTCGGCCGACCGAAGTTGACCTCCTGCTCGGCAATCCTGCCAAAGCCAAGCGAGTTCTTGGCTGGACGCACCGAACCTCATTCTCGAATCTGGTCAGCCAGATGGTTCGAAGCGACATCGTCAAAACTGAAACATCGGCCCGGAATTCACAATGAGCGCACCTCCCTTGCTTTACGATCTCAACGGAAAGCGAGTCTGGGTTGCAGGACACCGTGGGATGGTGGGATCGGCCGTTGTCCGTAGGCTCAAAGTGGAAAACTGCACTATTCTGACCGCAGGACGTGAGGAGCTGGATCTCAGCTCGCGGCAGGACGTTGATGAATACGTAAAGAAGTCCCGTCCTGACGTTGTGATCCTTGCCGCTGCCAAGGTAGGCGGCATCATGGCCAACAGCTCATACCCCGCCGACTTTCTCTGGCAGAATCTCGAAATTCAAAATGCGGTAATTGGCGCCGCGCAACGGCATGGCGTCGGCAAATTGGTATTTCTTGGATCTTCGTGCATTTACCCTAAAATGGCACCTCAGCCCATCACGGAAAAGGCACTGCTGACCGGCCCACTTGAGCCAACAAACGAATGGTATGCCATCGCAAAGATCGCGGGCATAAAACTCTGCCAAGCATTTCGTCAACAGTTCGGTAGCGACTTCATCTCGTGCATGCCGCCCAACTTATATGGCCCGTACGATAATTTCGACCTCGCGACATCCCACGTCATCCCGGCTCTGATGGCGAAAGCCTATACGGCGAAGAAGGCTGGCCATGACTCAATTGAGATCTGGGGTACCGGCTCGCCTCTTCGAGAATTCAGCCATGTAGACGATTGCGCGGATGCAATCGTCTTTGTAACGAAGCACTATTCCGAAAAAGAGCACATTAACATCGGCTCGGGCGACGAGGTCAGCATCCTTAACCTGGCTAAACTTGTTCAAGCTGCGGCAGGGCTCAAAGGAGAAATCTCTCGTGACCTCACAAAGCCTGACGGCACGCCCCGCAAAATAGTCGACTCCAGTCGGCTTCGCGCGCTCGGCTGGAGACCCAAAATCTCCTTTGAAGATGGCATCAGCTCCACGTACACATGGTATGTTCAGAACCGTGCGCTGGGCTGACGTCAACGCAAGATGGAATATTGGCTCGCCTAGCCAAATGGCGAGTGCCAACCGAGCCCTCTCCCGTCATATTCATGAATATCCGCAAGATGATAGTATTAGCAATGCAGTTGCCCGAAGGGATCGAGCAGATCGACAAGGCTGGTCGTAGTGTCCGTATGATCCGCTCGGCCTCCTATCGCCCCGGAAAGCTGAAGTGGGGCATCGCGCCGTGAGCGGTCTGCATCGCTATTGTACCTATTTCGACCACCGCTATCTGGAGCGCGGATTGGCGATGATCCGCTCGCTGCGGCAGGTGGATCCCGGCCAACCGATCACTGTTCTGTGCCTCACCCCGGAATGCATGAGAGAGCTCACGCGCATACTGGAACCGGGCATCAGCCTCATTTCATTGGAGGATTTCGAGCACGCCAATCCCGCGCTACTCGCAGCCAAAGCCGACCGATCGACCCTTGAATATTACTTCACCCTGTCCGGCTCCATCGTTTCCTACATGCTGGAGAAAGCCGACCTGGACGATATCGTGACGTATGTCGACGCGGACTTGCTGTTCTATTCGAGTGTAGCGCCGATCTACCAGGAGATGGGCCAAGCTTCCGTCGGATTGATCGCCCATCGCTACCATTGGTGGAAGCGCAGCAATATAAAATTTGGGCGGTTCAATGTCGGATGGGCAAGTTTCCGAAGCGACGAGATCGGCCGCTCCGCCGCTCGATGGTGGCGTGATCGGTGTCTCGAATGGTGCCACGACTACATCGATGGCGACCGATTCGCCGATCAAAAATATCTCGATACGATGTTCACGATTTTCCCAAATATCGTCGAGATCACACACCCCGGCGCAAACGTCGCGCCATGGAACCTCGGCCGCCATCGCATCACCGGCAACGATAGTGAACCTCTGACTGTCGACGGCAGATGGCCTCTGATCTTTTTCCACTTTCAAGGGCTAAAGGAGACCTCGCCAAGCGTCTATCTCGTTAACCACCTTCCCTATTTCGCACCATTTACCCGGACCGTACGCAACGAGCTTTATCTCCCCTATGCTACACAGCTTGAGCGTATCAGGGCCGAGAGCGGCTTGAAGTCGCCGCTATCACAGTCATTGCTTAGTCGCGGATCGACTAAAGACCGCCTCCCTCTCAGGCAAAGGCTGTTCGAGCTCCGCACCCTAGCTCTGCGCGCCGCAGCGCGCTGGGCTGGCCACTACGTGGGAACTAAAGTCCTGTTCATCGGGCCATTGCCGATGCCGATGATGGGGCAAGCATATGCTTGCGAAGTTTTTCTGGAGGCCCTGAAGATCCGGCACACGGTCGACATCATCGACCTCAACAAACATGAGCTCAGTCACCGCACTGACATTTTGGGCCGCGTCTTTGAGGTTTTTAGCATTATCCTGGCCGCGAGGAAAAAAGCGCGGACGTGCGCCTGTATTTATATGAATGTCTCCCAGTCGATTCCCGGAAATCTAAAGGACCTGTTCATCTACCTTGTGACTTTCGAAAAACTGTCGCGCATGACCATTCATCTTCATGGTGAACCTGGCATGCGTGAGCTTCTGAGCTCAACCCACCCATGGTTGCGGGCGATCAACAGCTTCTTCTTGCGCCGGATTGGTGCCGTCATCGTTCTTAGCCGCCACCACGTCGACATTTTCTCGGGCCTAGTCACCGCCGATCGCATCCAGATCGTGCCGTACTTCGCGCCAAAATCGCTTTATCTCGACGCGCCGGACATCGTCCGCAAATTCTCGCAAACTCGGCCTTTGCGCCTCTTGTTTCTTAGCAACTTGCTGCCGGGCAAGGGGTACCTCGAACTGATTGAGGCCTACAGGGATCTCGCCCCAGACATCAAAGAAAATGTTCGAATCGATTTTGCCGGAGGTTTCGAATCCGAAAAAGACGAGGAGACTTTCATGGACGCCATCGAATTCCTGCCGGGTATCCAGTTTCACGGCGTCGTTGTCGGCGATGCCAAGACCGCGCTGTTCCGAAACGCGCACCTATTCTGCCTGCCTACCTACTATCGATACGAGGGCCTTCCCATTAGCATGTTCGAGGCCTTTGCCGCAGGTTGTGTCGTGCTGACGACCGACCACAGTGCGATCTTCGACATCTTCACGCCCGGCGAGAGTGGTTTTTGCGTGGAAAAGCGCTCCGCCGCGTCCATCCGCGAGGCGATAGAAACGGCGGTAAGCGACCCGGCCGCCCTGCAACGCATGGCGCTGAACAATCGCCAGGTCGCCGACCAGTATCCGGTCGAGCGCTATCAGGACAGGCTGATCAAAATCGTCGATGATATGATGCCCGTCCCCTGATCCTGCGTCAGACCTGAACCCATCCCGGCCGCGTGCCGTCGAAAAATCGCGATCGGACAAACACCAAAACATCGCCCTTGCGTGCCGAATAGTCGGCATTGCCCTTGAGCCGCAGCCCGTCCACCGAACCATGGCTGTGCTTGAAGCTGGTGAAGCCGTCTTCGACCTGAACGATGAGGAAGCCGTAGTCACTCAAGGTTGCGATGGTCTTGATGATGGTGGGAACCGTATTCGCCGTGACGACGACAGTCCGCCCACCCGCGGCGATCTCGCTCGTTCCCGTCATGGACACAGCTGGATTGAATCGCATCGCATTTACCGTCAATCGATCAGACGACAGCCCGGAGAAGTGCATCGCCGCTCCGTCCAGCGTGTCGTGCACACCGATGGCGCGGAGCAGCGGGTATTCGCGGTCACCTTCCTTCCAACTGGTGATGCCGACCCCGGACAGCGAGCCGATCTCGTCGGAAAAGAACGATCCTCCATGGCTGAAAAGATGGGCTCCGGTCGCCTTTCCCGGTCCGGGCACGACGAATCCGGGACTCAGCCGAATTGGCGATCCCGGAACGTTCGGACCGACCCGGCTTCGAATAATGGAGTGATACGGCGTCGCCATTCCAGACCGGTCGATCTTTCCGCCGATCATGTTGAATTGGCGGTAGTTACTGTGGAGGACGATAGCAGATGCGATTCGCGACTCCGGGCGATCGACGCCGCAAAAATCCTCGACATTGCATTCGATCATGGTCACGTGCGCGTGGATTCTCTCGGGGAAGTCGTTCTCGAACCCGTCGATCACCGCCGGATCGGCACCGAATACCCCCCAATAGTCGGCTTCATTCACGCCGTTGCACGAGTAAAGCGCTATGCTGCCCGCCAAACGATAGCCCGCTTTACCAGGCCCGGCCGCTACGGCATAGCAATTCCGCCACGACACTGCCGGCCCGCAAATCACCCTGAAAGCGTGGCCCCGCTTGGAACTCGCAGCGACAGTATCGACGACCATCGAAAAGAAGCGGAGCGCGTACAGTCCGTCATCCCCCGCATCGATATTGATGTTCCTGAGTTCGCCGAGATAGACGTAACCCGTGATACTAGAGAAGTCGATGCCCCTGCCACTCGTCGCATCGCCCACTAGTGAGAAATCACGAAGCACAGGCCGCAGGTATTTCATCGAAGCCGCGACCAACCCTCCTCCGGTCACGCCGTTGAATAGGATGGTCGTTTTCCACATCCCGTCACCCTCCACCTGAACAAACTCGCGCGAGATCGTCAGGGGAGCGCTGATACGATACCGGCCGCCTGGAATATAGAGCGCCGGTCCGTTTGGCTTGTCTGTCGAACAATGGTCGAGTGCGGCTTGCAGCGCTGCGGTATCGTCGCTCGACCCGTCGCCTTTGGCGCCAAACCATCGGACGTCGACGGCGCCCACGCGCTCGCGCTTGTATCTGCCCTCCTCGCCCCCGACGGGCGCGACGACAAGCGCGCCATCTGGCTCGGCTTTGTCGCCGGCCGCCCAGTGAAAGAGCCCGCCGCCGCCGTCGTGGGCGTCGTGATAACCTGCGACGAAGACGAACTGCGGACGTGACGCGATCGCGCTCAGTTCCGCAATGGTGTTCACAGCAGTCACTTCCGGCCTCGACGAAGGCCTAGGCGGGGTCCCCTGAGATCGCGCAGCCTGCGCTGCAACCGGCAACATCAGGGCGGCAGCTGCAATGACGCGGCGATTGATCATGTTACCTCTCTCACAACGGGCGCTCGCCCTAAAGGCCCATCCGTTTCAATCCCTCATCGAGGGCGACGGTGAACTCGAATCCGAGCCGCTCTCGGGCGCGCGCGATATCCGCCTTCGAATTTCGGATTTCCTGACGCTTCGGGACAAATTCAATGTTTGCGCTGATGAGACGCGCGAGGTTGACGATCCTGGTCGAGACGCCGGTCCCGATGTTGAACGCCTCTCCTTTGCCAACATGCGTGGCGCGGGCGGCGGCGATATTCGCCAATACGACGTCGTCCACCATGATGAAGTCGCGGGTCTGGTCACCGTCGCCGACGACCTGAAGGGCGCGCCCGGCCTTCCGAGCCTCGGCAAATCGGGCAATCACCGCAGCGTAGGGCCCGTTCGGATCCTGGCCAGCGCCATAAACATTGAAATATCGCAGGCACGCGGTTTCGAGCCCATACAATTCACTGAACATCCGCGCCGACAATTCGCCCACGTACTTCGACAATCCGTAGGGACTTTGAGGAGCCGCTGGAAGATCTTCGCGGAGCGCCTCGACGAGCTGATCGCCATATACCGCGCTGGACGAGGAATAGACCACCCGACGAACGCCGGCGCGTCTTGCCGCGTCGAGCACCGAAAGCGTTCCGAGAACATTGACCGAGGACACACGCACGGGATCCTCGATCGACAAGATTACGCTTGATATTGCCGCGAGGTGGTACACAACACGGGCACCGCGCATCACTTCGGTCAAGATTCCGGTTTCACGAATGTCCAGCTCATGGAGCACCGCCGCCTCAGGCACTCTTGCCCGATCGCCGAACGAAAGGTCGTCGACGACGTGAACATCGTTGTCGCGCTCGACGAGTTTCTTGGCGAGGTGCGAGCCGATGAACCCGGCTCCGCCCGTGACGATGATTTTTTCTCTGCTCATTTACCGCTTTGCATTACCAGTTTACGCACCGTCTTCAACACGACGACGAGGTCGAGCACGAATGACCGATGCTTGAGGTAGTAGAGATCGTACGAGAGTTTCTCCTTCGTTGCAGCGACGTCCGCCACATGGTGAGGATGGGCGTTGTGGTAAAGCTGCGCCCAGCCAGACAAGCCCGGCTTGATGAGATGCCGCATCGCGTAATACGAAATCTCCGCTTCGTAGAGCGCCACCCCGGCCGGAAGCTCGGGCCTCGGCCCTATCAGGGACAGGTCGCCAAGCATAACACTGAAAAGCTGCGGAAGCTCGTCGAGCCGGCTCCCGCGCAGGAAGGCTCCGACGCGAGTGACCCTGTTCGGAGCCTTGTCCTTGCCGAGGGAAATGTCGTTTCGTTCCATCGAACGAAACTTGTAGAGCGTGATACGCCGCTCATGCTGGCCGATACGCTCCTGGACAATGAAGGCCGGGCCGGCCGTCTCCAGCTTGATAGCCACGATGATGAAGGGATAGAAAACTAGAGAGCATATGAAGCCTATTCCTCCAACGACGACGTCGAAGGCCCGCTTCATTCCGTCATAGAACTCATACTGGGGCACGTGCTGCACGACCCACTGATCTGACATCAGCGCCAGCGGCACGCGGCCAAAGATGTCTTCGTAGGCGTCCATGGCATTGACGAAGCTGACGCCGGAAAAAAGTGACTTATATAGTCGCGGCAACGCCGCTGCCACCGCTGGATGGTCGGTATCCAGGATAATGAGGTCCGGTCCACTGACTTCCATCCGGCGATTGACCTCGGAAGCGAGTTTCTCCGGGCTCTCCAGGTATTCCATGCCGAGCGTCTCGACATCGACGATCCTCGTCGTCGCGAGCTCATTGGAGAGTTCGGTAAGCTCATTGTTCGCCCCGATGATCAGCGCGCACTGCCGCGGCCAGCCAAAGAGTCTCGGAAATATGATCAGGCGCCAGATGACGATCAGCGCGACGGAGACGAGCAGATCGATCAGAAGGATCGTTTTCGGGGTGATGCCGAATGCCGGCACTAGGAAGAAGAACAACGCTGCCAATAGGACGTTGATGCCCTGCGCCAGGGCCAGCCTCGCCACCAGGGCTTGCCGATGCACCAAAACGAGATTTTCATAAAGCCCTGTAACAATGAAAAGTAGCGTCCACACGGTGAAGAGCAACGCGAAAGGGAGCAGATGCTGTCGCAGCAGATCGCGCTCGGGGATCTCGAAATTTCTGATGAAGAGCGCCAGCCAAAGGGCAGCAGCAAATACGGCCAAGTCGCCCGAAACGAGAATTAGCGTTCTAACCGGGAAGATGCGTCGCATTTGTCGCCAATTCTACTACACCCGCATTGCATTTTCTTAGGCTAAGGTCACAAATCAGAGAATATTGGCAGCTCTGGCCCCTTGAAGGTACTCCTGCCTGCGCAGCCGTCTACCGAGCCCCAAGGCCCCCCGTACCGCTATGTATAAATATGCGCCGCCGACGAAAATCGCGAATGCGACACTCCAGGGCGCCCCGCTTAGAATTTGCCGCCAAAGCCCTAGCACGCTTGTAAGAATCGCGACTACGGCGAGGAT
>Ga0206869_1063_pt1 | contig 22011 bp, 24 predicted proteins | sample Alteio_BWOrgCont_35_FD_152618 | JGI IMG/M metagenome (GOLD analysis project Ga0206869, IMG submission 152618) | Enriched cells from forest soil in Barre Woods Harvard Forest LTER site, Petersham, Massachusetts, United States -... | ecosystem: Environmental > Terrestrial > Soil > Temperate forest >... | reverse complement strand
ACATTGCACCCGAACCAAAAGCATGCGCGACCATTTGAATGACCGCGCCTTCTAAACTCATGTAAGCATCTTGCAAACTACGCATGTGAGTAACGATATCGTAAACCATGAAACAACCCAAAGTTGCAAACCCCATGTGTGCAATTGATGAATACGCAATCAGTTTTTTCATATCCGTTTGCACAATCGCAATTAAACCGATATAAACAATCGCGATTAACGATAAAATAATCATCATCCATGCAAGCTTAGAACAAGCAAGCGGTGTAATCGGCATACTAAATCGCAAAAATCCATACACACCTAACTTCAACATCAATGCGGCCAACACCACGGAGCCACCAGCAGGCGCTTCTGTATGCGCATCAGGTAACCAAGTATGCACTGGCCACATTGGCACTTTGACTGCAAATGCAAGTAAAAATCCGAGGAAAATATAAATTTGTACTGACACCGGTAAACGCAAACCGTAATAATCTTGAATCATGAAACTACCCGTTTGGTTGTAGAGATATAACAAAGCAACCAACATCAAGATAGAGCCAAAGAAAGTAAATAAGAAAAATTTAATCGAAGCGTAGGAACGATTTGCACTACCCCACATGCCTATGGATAAGTACATCGGGATCAACATGCCTTCCCAAAATACATAAAATAAAATGGCATCGAGAGAACAAAATACGCCGACGATCATGCCTTGCAACGTTAAAAATGCAGCCATGTATTGCGACACACGAATTTTAATGGCGTGACAACCAGCAATGATCACTAATAATCCGGTGAAGTTAGTTAAGATCACCATGACTAACGAAATGCCATCCACGCCTAATGCATAACGAATTAGGTAAGCACGTATCCATAAATGATTTTCTACAAATTGCATATCATAACGGCTTGGATCAAAGCTTAAATAAAGTGGAATGCAAAGCAACATGCTTAAAACAGAAATAGTGATAGCGACAGATCGTGCCCATCCAGCGTTTTCATCGTTGCCTGTGGTTAGTACTAATACCGCGCCTAAGAATGGCAACCAAATTAACATCGATAACAAAGGAAGCTGTTCAAACATGTTATAAGCCCCACACAAACCAAGCTAAAACAAATAAAATGCCCAAGATCATGGCGAGGGCATAATGGTATAAATAACCTGTCTGCAAACGCTTAGAAATTTGTGCAACCCAACGAATCAAATGACCTGACCCATTTACAAAAATGCCATCAATCATTTTTATATCGGTAACCGTATAAAAAAACTGCCCCGCTTTACGCGTACCATTCACGATGACTTTTTGATTGAATTCATCAAAACCGTATTTATTAATTAAAATGGTATAGATCAAAGAAAATCTTTTTTTAAGCCAAACAGAACTTTGTGGATAAGCAGTAGTGAAAAACCAGGCAGTGACAATACCAGCGATCGCTAACCAAAAAGGTAAGTTTTTGCCTGCTTCTAACGCCATCAGTTTCGGACCATGATAATGTTTAAGTAACTCAGGCAGGATATTATGTGCGGGTAATACGAAAATGGTATCACCTAAGAATGTTTGGCGCGCAAAAATCATGGCGTTTATTAACATCTCACCAGCGACAATACTTGGCACAGCTAACAAAATTAATGGGATGAGTATGGTCCACGATGGTTCATGTAAGTGTTTACGCAGATCTGCCGGCATGCGTTCATTGGTATGGAAAGTCATGAACAAAGCGCGAAAAGTATAAACGGGTGTGATGAAGGCACCCGCTAACACACAATAATAAGCATAAGTTGCACCGGGCAATTGGCTCAATTTAGCTGCTTCAATAATAATGTCTTTGGAATAAAAACCTGAAAATGGTGGAATTGCACAGAGTGCTAAAGAACCAAACATGAAAGTGAAATAAGTGATAGGCAGATAATGCATGAGCCCACCCATTTTTCGCATATCTTGTTCGTGATGCATGGCAATAATCACAGAACCCGCGCACAAAAATAATAATGCTTTGAAAAAGGCATGCGTAATTAAATGGAAAATCGCTGCGTCATAAGCAGAAGCGCCTAATGCAACAGCCATATAACCTAATTGTGAAATCGTAGAATAAGCAATGACACGTTTAATATCATTTTGTGTGATTGCTAATAAACCCATGAAAAATGCAGTGGTACCGCCAATCATTAAAATTAAACTCAGTACGTTGGGTGCGTATTCAAAAATGGGTGACATACGCGCAACCATGTAAATACCTGCCGTCACCATCGTCGCTGCATGGATTAATGCAGAAATGGGTGTCGGACCTTCCATTGATTCTGGCAACCACACATGTAAAGGAACTTGCGCAGATTTACCCATCGCACCAATGAATAACAGCAAGGCAATAAGCGGCACAACAGCAACTTGCCAATGCGGTAAGATAGAGATGGTTTCATGCATCACTAACGGCACTTGATGAAAAACAGAGTGATAAGTCAAGCTGCCAAAATGCATCAGCACAGCTGCGATCGCTAATATAAAACCGACATCACCAATGCGATTCACAATGAATGCTTTTAAACTACCCATGTTTGCAGAGTCACGATCAAACCAAAAACCAATGAGAAGATAAGACACTAAACCAACACCTTCCCAACCAAAAAACATCAACAAGAAATTATCTGCAAAGACTAAAATCAACATCGAAAAAGTAAATAATGAAACATAGCTGAAAAAGCGCGTATAACCAGGATCATCAGCCATATAACCGATCGTATAGATGTGCACCATGAAAGAAATAAATAAGACAATAACTGCCATGGTTACGCTTAAGCGATCTATTAGAAAAGCAACATCTAAGCGTAGTAAGCCAGCAGTTGCCCAAGTATAAATAGTGTCATCAACAACTGCATGGCCATCTAACACGATGACCTTAAATAAATAACAAGAAATGAAAAATGCTAAACCTACTAAACTAACGACGATACGATGAGTCGTAACTCGACCCAATCTAGAACCAAGCAAACCTGCAATTAAAGCGCCAGCTAAAGGCAGTAAAGTAGTGGCGAGCGCACAATATAATAAAAATTGATCCACGTTCTTATCCTTTCAAGGCATCAAGTTGTTCGATATCAATCGTGTGACGTTTGCGATAAAGAGCAACTAAAATGGCTAAGCCAATCGCAGCTTCTGCAGCTGCGACTGTCAGTACAAAAAATACGAATACTTGGCCTACGGTATTTTGTAGAAAATAAGAAAACGCCACGAAATTAGTATTCACCGATAAAAAGATTAATTCGATAGACATTAATAAGACGATAATATTGCGACGATTTAAAATAATACCTGCAATGCCTAAACCAAATAGCGTGGCCGATAACATGAGAAATTCATTCAGTGTAGGCATTACTCGCCTCCATTCATGGAAACGTCATTGCGAGCGAAGCTCGTACGTGCCCGTGCCCGATTGCGTGCCCGCGTCAGTCTTGTCCCATCATTGTTCACACATTTAGAAAAAGACGGGCACGGGCACGTAACTCGGGCACGGGCACGTACGAGCTTCGCTCGCAATGACGGCATATTAAACATCACTATCTCCTCTTCTCACAGAAGGCATCTTAATAATACGCAGTCTATCTTCGGGACGAACTGCCACTTGTTCCGCAATGTTTTGGTGTTTGCGTTTGCGTGGTTCACGATGTGCAAGTGTAATGGCAGCGATGATAGCCACTAATAAAATGACGCCAGCAACTTCGAATGGATAAGCATAATCAGTAAATAACAGACGGCCTAAAGTCGTCACGTTACTGACTTCTGGTGTTTGCTGTAGTAAAGGCATTTGCAACACTGCAAAATGATCGCCTCTGAAAGACATCATTAACATGCCGGCCAATAAAACCACGATCACTAAACCCATCGGAAAATAATTAACGTAAGCTTTTCTCTGATCTTCTATATCAATATTTAACATCATGACCACGAATAAAAATAAAGTCATCACTGCACCGACATACACTAGCAATAGGATCAGTGCTAAAAATTCAGCATGTAAAATCATCCATACACCAGCCATAGCAAAGAAGGTCACGACTAACGCGAGAACGCTACGCACTGGATTTTTAAGAGTGACAACGCAGACACCCGAACTAACTGCCATGATGGCAAAAACATAAAAAATGATACGTAATGGCGTGATGTATTCAAGCATTATCGATACTCCTTATCAGCAGCACGATTTTTAGCAATGGACGCTTCGTATTGATCACCAATGGCTAATAACATTTGTTTGTCGAGAATATTTTCACCGCGATTTTCAAAGTGATAATCACCCATATCGGTTAAGACGATTGAGTCAACAGGACAGGCTTCTTCACAAAAGCCGCAGTAAATACATTTAAATAAATCGATATCGTAAGCAGTCGTGCGACGCAAACCATCTGCGCGTTCTTCGGCTTCAATCGTAATCGCGAGTGCTGGACAAACGGCTTCACATAATTTGCAAGCAATGCAACGCTCTTCACCATTTGGATAACGACGTAATGCATGAATGCCGCGAAAACGTGGAGACGTTGGTGTTTGTTCTTCTGGATATTGAATGGTAATTTTCTTTTTCCAAAAATATTTACCCGTAACGCGCATGCCAGAGAGTAAATCCCATAATGAAAAACTGGTTAGGTAATGCTTAATGCGATGCCACATTTTCTTACCTCTCTCAAGCAAACCATGGTGCCACATGTAATTGCACAGCTAAGGCAATCACAATGACCCATACTAAAGTTAATGGGATAAACACTTTCCAACCTAATCGCATAATTTGATCGTAACGAAAACGTGGAAACGTTGCGCGGAACCATAAGTAGCAATATAAGAAAAAACTAATTTTCAAAAGTAACCAGATTGAACCTGGTATGAAAGCAAACCCAGTTTCTAAATAAGGAATATTTTGAAATGGTGATAACCAACCGCCAAGAAATAAAATTGAAATCAGTGCAGAGATCAAAACCATGTTGGCATATTCTGCGAAGAAAAATAATGCGAAAGTTACACCAGAATATTCAACATGAAAGCCAGCAACAATTTCTGATTCTCCCTCAGCAACATCAAAAGGTAAGCGATTGGTTTCAGCGATTCCTGAAACCCAATACACGATAAAGAGTGGCAGTAATGGTAACCAATACCAATGCCAAAAACCGCCTTGTTGTGCGAGTACGATGGTTTGTAAATTTAAAGAACCTGCAGCCATCATGACACCAATTAAAGAAAATCCCATGGCGATTTCATAAGAGATGGATTGCGCAGCTGCACGTAACGCACCAAACATGGCATATTTTGAATTGGATGCCCAACCAGCAATAAGAATGCCGTAAACTCCCAAAGAAGAAACGGCGAAAATATATAATAAACCCGCATTTAAATTAGCGAGAACGACGCCTTGATCAAATGGAATGGCAGCCCAGCCTAGTAATGCGATACCGAAACTTAACATGGGTGCGATGATGAATAAATATTTGTTAGATGAAGTCGGAACAATAATTTCTTTCGATAATAATTTTAAAGTATCTGCGAATGGTTGCCAAAAACCCCAAGGACCAATTCGATTTGGGCCAAGACGCACATGCATGTAACCAATGACTTTACGTTCAAAGAAAGTCAGATAGAGAACGATGAGCACGAGGCCGATCACAATACCGACAATTTTCAAAACGATCATCGCAATTATAAATAGGCTTTCTAACATAACATGGTCATACCTTTTCTAATTCAATGTCACCGTATAAATCACCTAATCCAGTTGTTGCAAGAATACCGCCAAATAAACCAACTGCTTTGGGTGCGATGCGCGGATCTAAAATCACGGGTAATTCAGCAGATAAAGCCTGTTGTTTGATTCTCACCACATCATCATTTTTTAGATTTAATGTGTGCGCTGTTTCTGGGTGTAAACGGACACAAGCTGTTTCGCCTTCGAGTATGGCTTGCGCAGTTTGCAAAGGTTGTGAATGTCTTACAATACTGTCTGTTGAATAAAGTGGAATGTCACCGATGCGTGATAACGTTTGTTTTGTTGGTGTCATCTCTTGGAATGGATTGTCGGTTGCAAGTTCAAAAGTAGGTGCGTGAACAAGCGTCGTTTTAATTTCTTTTAATATTGCTTCTGGTGAATCATATTCGAAACCATCTAATCCTAAGAAATTCCCAATGACGCGCAATACTTTCCAAGCAGGACGTGATTGTCCTTGTGGTTTTGCTACACCTTGTACGGTTTGACTATCGCCACAAGCATTGACATAAGTGCCTGCCGTTTCAGTGAATGGCGCAATTGGTAAAATGACATCTGCATGCGCTTCCAAAGTTGGATCACGATAAAGTGACAGCGCTGCGACGAAAGCAGATTGCATTGCTTGTTGGGCAAGTGCAGCGTTTGTGGTGTCATAACCAGGTTCAACATTTAATAACAAATAAGCTTTACGCGGTTTATGCAACATCTCATGCGCATTTAAACCGACGTGATTCACGGCAACACCACCAACATGACGATGTGGAATCGCGCCAGCAAGCCAAGCTCCAGCAGTGTTACCACCTTCTGTCATGTAATTTATTGTTGCGCCAGTTAAATCAGCAAGACGTTTTGCGAGCGCGCGTATGGTTGCAGCTTGCGGATGACGTAAAGCACTTGCGCCTAAAAGAATGAGAGGTTGTGTTTTATTTTTTAATTGAGAAGCAATTGTTTTAGAAATTTTATCGACATGGTTATCATCTTCACACGCTTTAATCAGAGCAGATAATGTTTCAGGGAATAAGTGCGGCGCGACGATTTGTTTAGCGTGCACTGCAAAATTAAATTCATAATCGACTGCATTGACCAATGCGACCGTCGCACCTTTCAAAATAGCTTTACGCAAACGCACCGCTGCGAGTGGTTGTTCTCTTTGAAGATTCGAACCAATGAGTAACACTGCATCACACGTTTCTAAAGCTGAGAATGGCACAGACATGCCAGGAAATAATGGCATTAAATGTTGATCGCGATGATCGACTTCACGTAAACGATGATCGATGTGAGGACTACCTAAACCGCGTATTAATTTTTGTAATAAATAAAATTCTTCGAGAGTTGAATTTGGAGAAACTAAAGCACCTAATTGATCGGGACCCTGTTGAGCGAGCACTTCTTGAAAACCATTCGCAAGATATTCCAGCGCTTGTTGCCACTCGACTACTTGCCATTCACCATTGGTTTTAATCATGGGATGAGTGAGACGCTCAGAATGATTCAAACCCACATAACTAAAACGATCGCGATCGGTGATCCAGGTTTGATTAATGCTGTCATTTTCGCGCGACACAACACGCATGACTTCACCATAACGCGTGTGCACATTGATATTCGTACCGAAACAATCATGTGGACTGATACTGGGGTGTTGATCCAATTCCCATGGGCGCGCTTTGAAACGATAGGGACGAGAAGTCAACGCGCCAACTGGGCAGAGATCAATGATGTTACCGGAAATTTCAGAACGCATTGCTTCAGCGACATAAGTGGTGACGCGTTCGTATTCACCGCGATCGGTCATGCCGAGTTCGCGCATGCCTGCAACTTCTTCGCCAAAACGAATGCAGCGCGAACACAAAATACAACGTGTCATTTCAGTTGCTATTAAAGGACCGAGATTATCATCAGCGACTGCGCGCTTACATTCTTTATATTCTGAATTGGCAGCACCATAACCCATCGCTAAATCTTGTAATTCACATTCACCGCCTTGATCGCAGATGGGACAATCTAAAGGATGGTTAATGAGTAAAAATTCCATGACAGCGCGTTGTGCGGCGATGGTTTTTGATGATTTGGTAAAGACTTTCATTCCCGGTGTGACTGGTGTAGCACAAGCGGGTAAAGTTTTCGGTGCTTTTTCAACTTCCACTAAACACATGCGACAATTTGCTGGAATCGTTAAATGTTTGTGATAACAAAAACGCGGAATATAAATACCCGCGTCATCAGCAACCTGAATCACGGTTTGATTTGGTTTCGCTTTTAACGTTCTGCCATCTATTTCAATTTCGATTTCAGTCATGTTTCATTCTGCCTTCATCCGGTTCCGGGCAAGCAACGACCATGTTCGACATGGTAAACAAATTCATCGTAAAAATATTTTAAGCAACCGCCAACTGGCCATGCTGCGGCTTCGCCAAAAGCACAAATAGTGCGGCCTTCAATGTTTTTTGCGGCACGTCGCAGTGTTTCAATATCATCTTTCGTGCCGCGACCATGTTCAATATTGTGTGTTAAGCGATACAACCACCCTGTACCTTCACGACAGGGCGTGCATTGTCCGCAAGATTCATGCATATAAAATTTAGAAATGCGTTCCAACAATTTAACGATACAAACAGAATCATCAATGACAATGACGGCACCAGAGCCAAGACCAGAGCCTGCTTTTTGTAGTGAATCAAAGTCCATGTCTAGGGACATCATGACTTCCGCTGGCAAGATTGGCATGGAAGAACCGCCTGGAATGACGGCTTTTAATTTGCGGCCTGTGCGCACACCGCCTGCCATTTCTAATAAATCTTTAAATGGTGTGCCGAGTGGAATTTCGAAATTACCTGGTTTATTCACATGACCAGTTACAGAAAAAATTTTACAACCACCATTGTTTGGTTTGCCTAAACCTAAAAACCATTCAGAACCTTTTTCGATAATGATAGGAATGGAGGCATACGTTTCAGTGTTATTGATTGTCGTTGGTTTACCATAAAGTCCGCGAGCAGCTGGAAACGGCGGTTTATTGCGTGGTAATCCACGCTTGCCTTCCAATGATTCCATCATGGCGGTTTCTTCACCGCAGATATAAGAGCCGGCACCGAGATGTGAATACAATTCAAAATCAAAACCAGAATCAAAAATATTTTTGCCAATTAATCCAGCGTCGCGCGCTTCACGGAGTGCCGCTTCAAAACGTTCGTAAGGTTCCCAATATTCACCGCGAATGTAATTGTAACCAACAGTCGCGCCCATCGCGTAAGCACCAATCGCCATACCTTCAATCACTTGATGTGGATTAAAGCGTAAAATATCGCGATCCTTGCAAGTGCCTGGCTCACCTTCATCAGAATTACACAGTAAATATTTTTGACCAGGCAAATCGCGACGGATAAAACTCCATTTGAGTCCCGTTGGAAAACCAGCACCACCACGACCGCGTAAAACTGAAACTTTCACTGCTTCGACGACTTTTTCTGGTGGAATTTTTTCAGTAAGAATTTTTTTCCATTGTGCGTAACCACCTGCACTTTGATAAGTTGCGAGTGTCCAAGGTTTATCAAGATTTAAAGTGCGAAAACAAATTTCATTAGCCATTATTCATAGCCTCTTGCGATTTGTGCGCTAAAATCTCATCGATTTTTTCAGGCGTCAGCGATTCATAATATTGTTTGCCGATTTGACAGACAGGTGGCGCAATGCAAGCGCCTAAACATTCCACTTCTCTTAAAGTGAATTGTCCATCCGGCGTGGTTTCATTGAAAGCTATGCCTAATTTTGTTTTTAAATGTTCGATGATGTTGTCTGCACCATTCAACGTGCAGGAAATATTCGAACAAACATCAATAATGTGACGACCGACAGGTTCCAAGTTGTACATCGAATAAAAAGTTGCGACTTCATAAACCGCGATATGTGGCATACCAAGATAATCAGCAACTGCATTCATAAGTTGTGTTGTTAAATGACCTTGGTTGTGATCTTGAACCAGTCTTAAAGCTTCAAAAACACCTGAACGCTTTTGATCAGCAGGATAACGTTTTAGCCATTCATCGAGCTCAGCACGGATAGAATCAGATAATAAGTGAGTCATGGGTTCAGTCATTAGCGATCAATCTCCCCAAAGACAATATCTAAACTGGATAACACAGAAACGACATCGGCAATCATATGACCGCGTATCAATTCGTTTAAACCGGCAAGATGTGGAAAACCAGCAGCGCGTACTTTTAAGCGATATGGTTTGTTAGCGCCATCAGAAATTAAGTACACACCAAATTCACCTTTGGGATGTTCGATTGCTGCGTAAGCTTCACCTTCTGGGACGATGTAACCTTCTGTCATGTTTTTAAAATGATGGATGAGTGCTTCCATACTCACTTTCATATCGACGCGTGTGGGCGGTGCAATTTTCGCATCATCGATGATGACTGGACCGGGATTCACGCGCAGCCATTCAACACATTGTCGAATGATGTGATTGGATTGTCGCATTTCATTGACGCGTACTAAGTAACGATCGTAGCAATCACCTTTCGTACCGACAGGAATATCAAAGTCCAAGCGATCATAGACTTCATACGGTTGTTTTTTTCGTAAATCCCAAGCCACACCCGAGCCACGTAACATCGGGCCGGTGAATCCAAGCGCGATCGCGCGTTCAGCTGACACAATACCAATGTCGACGGTGCGTTGTTTCCAAATTCGGTTGTTCGTGAGCAAGGTTTCATATTCATCGACGCAACCTGGAAAGCGTTCGGTAAAATCCCAGATAAAATCGAGTAATGAGCCTTGGCGGTTTTCATTTAGCTTCGCAACTTCTTTTTCATTATGCCATTTAGAAGGTTTATATTGCGGCATGGTGTTTGGAAGATCTCGATAAACACCACCAGGACGATAGTAAGTGGCATGCATGCGCGCACCAGAGACGGCTTCATAACAATCGAGTAAATCTTCGCGTTCACGAAAACAATATATGAAAGTTGCCATGCCGCCATTATCTAAACTGTGTGCGGCTAGCCACAGTAAATGATTTAAGATGCGAGTGATTTCATCAAACATGACGCGAATATATTGCGCACGAATCGGCGGCGTAACACCTAATAATTTTTCAATTGCTAAGACGTAACCGTGTTCATTACACATCATGGAAACATAATCGAGTCGGTCCATGTAACCGATGGTATGGTTAAACGGTTTGCTTTCTGCAAGTTTTTCAGTCGCGCGGTGGAGTAAACCAACATGTGGGTCTGCGCGTACGATGGTTTCACCATCCACTTCTAATATCAGTCTTAACACCCCGTGTGCAGCAGGATGTTGAGGACCAAAATTGAAAGTGTAATTACGAATTTCTGGGATATTATTTGGCATGAGTCACCCCCAGATCTGGAACGAGGTAACGATGATCGTGACGGATGACTTTTGGTTCTAAGACACGAGCAGTAATGCTCACGGGTTCATAGATGACGCGCTTTTGCGCGGCATCGTAGCGAACTTCTACTTTACCGATTAATGGAAAGTCTTTGCGGAAGGGATGACCGACAAAGCCATAGTCGGTGAGGAGACGTCGTAAATCGGGGTGACCATGAAATAAAATACCATATAAATCAAATGTTTCGCGTTCAAACCAATTGGCGGCTGGCCAAAGATCGACGACCGAATCGACGATGATATCGACATCATCAGGAAGAAAGACGCGTAAGCGCACACGATGATTATGTTGGTAGGAGAGTAAATGATAAACTACGGCAAAGCGATTGGGAGTTGCAACATGATTTTGTTCTAAAGCATCTGTGACACCACGACTAAAACCGGTCTCGGTTGCTGAGTCTGTTTGCCAATCAGCGATACCGTATTGCAGATAATCAACGCCACAAACGTCCATTAAGCCATTAAATGCAAATTCAGGTTGGTCACGTAAAACGTGACAGAGAGCAAGCAAGTGTTCACCTTTTACGATGAGTGTTAATTCATCGAATGCGATGATGGATTGATCTATCCATGCTGCACATTGTTCTTGGATTTGCTGATTTAAAGTTTGGATATCCGCCATCTGATCCCCTAACGTTCTATGGTTTTGTGACGACGAATTTTATTTTGTAATTGAATAACGCCATACATCAGTGCTTCAGCAGTTGGCGGACAACCTGGAACGTAAATATCGACAGGAACAATACGATCACAACCACGCACCACAGAATAAGAGTAGTGATAATAACCACCGCCGTTGGCACAGGATCCCATTGAAATGACCCAGCGAGGTTCTGACATTTGGTCGTAAACTTTGCGTAAGGCGGGTGCCATTTTATTACAGAGCGTACCAGCAACAATCATAAGGTCAGACTGACGAGGACTTGGACGAAAGATAACACCGAAGCGATCAAGGTCATAACGGGATGCTGCTGAATGCATCATTTCAACAGCACAACAAGCGAGTCCAAAAGACATAGGCCAGAGCGAACCTGCTCTCGCCCAATTAAAAATATTTTCTAGCGTACTGACATAAAACCCAGGTTTCACGACATCTGTTATTCCCATTCGAGCGCCCCTTTCTTCCATTCGTAAATGAAACCGACGGTAAGTAATGCAAGGAATACGCCCATAATCGCCATGCCTTGCCAACCTAGCTCTCGAAAGACGACAGCCCATGGTACTAAAAATGCAGTTTCTAAATCGAAAATAATAAAGAGAAGTGCGACTAAATAATAACGAACATCGAAAGGTGCTCTTGTATCACCGAATGCATCAAATCCGCATTCATAAGCGGCATTTTTTTCAGGATAAGGTCGTCTGGGACCGAGTATGTAGCCTATGGTTGGTCCGATGATTCCAATAACCACACCCATGACCATAAATATTAGAACTGGTAAGTAAAGTTGCAGCAAACCACTCTCCTAACTCGCGATCAATGACCGATGGTATTATACACTACCTATTTTGATATTTGAGAGCGATAGCTCTTTTGTAACTGCTCAGTTTTATGTTGCCGGCGGACGGACTCGAACCGTCACAGCTTTTGGCTACTACCACCTCAAGGTAGCGTGTCTACCAATTCCACCACGTCGGCAATGATCTTACTTTCTAGCTGGTATATTGTCAGCTGGACTAACCGGTACATTAACCGGCGATTTTATATTCGTTTTCTGACTGAAAGGTAAGGTTATCGCCTTTTCTTGTTTGTAATAATGTGTTACTAAAGAATTCAAGCCAATGCTGGTCGCAAAAAAAGCAATTGCTAAGCCCATTGTCAGGCGAAACAGGAATGAGCCTGAACCACGACTACCAAATACTGTTGAAGACGCACCGCTACCAAAAGCTGCGCCCATGGTGGCACCCTTACCTTGTTGCACTAACACGAGTGCAATAATAAAAACAGCCACAAGAATGTGGACAATTAAAAATAATTGATACATTTATCAACCTCTTAAATTACACAACTCCAGCCAGATGATGTACTGCTTGAGCTGCATGACAAATACTTAAAAAATTAACTGCATCTAATGATGCGCCGCCAACCAAGCCACCGTCGATATCAGGCATGGCTAATAAAGCTGCTGCATTATCCGCTTTTACACTTCCGCCGTAAAGTATACAAATGTTGTTTGCAAGATCAACATCGGTTTTTGCTAACAACGTGCGAATAAAAGCATGGACCGCTTGTGCTTGTTCCGGCGTGGCTGTTAAGCCAGTGCCGATGGCCCAAACTGGTTCGTAAGCGATAACTGCCTGCCAGAAAGCTTCAACGCCGGCGAATTGTAGCACCGATTCTAACTGATCACGAATAACTTTTTCTGTGTCGCCTGCTTCGCGTTGTTCTTGTGATTCACCTACACATAAAATAGGTTTTAATCCGGCTTCCACCGCCGCTTTAAATTTTGCAGCGACTAATGACAAACTTTCATGAAACACATTGCGACGCTCGGAATGACCGACCAACACATATTCACATCCAGCATCTTTTAACATCGTGCCTGATATTTCACCTGTGAAAGCACCTTGTGAACCGATATATAAATTTTGCGCGCCTAAAATGATATTCGATTGTGCAAGTTGCGATTTAACTTCAGACAAATAAATAAAAGAAGGCAGTAATAAAACATCGACATTCATGCACGCAGTCACACCTTGCTTGATATCATGCGTTAAAGATTGTACTTGGCTGAGAGAACCGTGCATTTTCCAATTGCCAGCGATGAGTGGTTTACGCATAAAAAACCCGCCTTGTGTTAGGCGGGTGATTGTATATGATTTAATTAAGGAGTTGCAATGGCATTATGAGTTCTTTTTAACACGGACACTTTCTTTTTCTTCCTTGATATTTTCTTTAGCTTCTCTTACAAATCTTGTCATTTCTGCGTTCTTTTCCTTGATGCCTGCTGTCTTAGCCTTCTCACTGTCCAGTTGTTTTTTTGAATCTTCAGCTTTTTTGTCTAAGCCATCTATTTCTTTAATTTGTTTTTCTAGCTTAGTAATTGTCTCAGCTATTTTTGGTTTGTCCTCAGCTTTAGTCTCTGCGTCATTTTGCTTAGTTGTAAGTTTTGTTAATTCGTCTCTTAATACTTTTTTTAAATCTGTCCGTTCTGCGTGTCGTTCGTCCCCCATGATACCTACTTGAGTTGCTTTACTCTGATTTATTCCTATCACTTCTGATCTTGCACCATCAAGCTTATTATTAGCTGCTTCAACATCATTAATGACTGCTTCTTTAGAACCAATTCTCTCAAGCGCTGTTGTTTTATCAGATTTAAAAAGATTTTTTACTTTATCCCATTTAGATTCTGGTTCGAGATATTTGACTCTTCGACCTAAAGCGTCTTCCGGTTCTGCAAGTAATTGTAATTTTGCATATATTTCTGAGTGTAACTTTTCATTTTTTTCGGCGATCTGTGAAACAATCTTGTCAGTTTTTTGCTGTTCATTATCCAACACTTTTATTTTTTTATCGGCTAACTCTATTATCTTATCTATACCTCCTGTCTCATCTGTCAAGTTTGCTTGAGCATTTTCTTTCTCATAAGCTTTCTGTTTATAAGTAGCACGTTCAGCTGGATTTTCAGGTACTGTCATTTGATTCAAATCATTTTTGTCATTATTATACACGCTAGGATTGGTTGCGTTTGTTGCTACTTGAATTGCTTGAGCATGAAGATTCACTTCATTAATTGCTTTTTGTATTTCTATTCTTTTGTCAGCAGGCAAACTAGCGAGGAATGGTCCTGCAGGATCAAGTTCGAATTGCAACCCTCTTTCTTTACAGGCTTCCAATCTCAAATTTAATTGATACATGAGGGTGTTTTCATTTTCTCTTGTCCTCGCAGGGAAACTACATACAACTATGTTATGGCCAAGACCCGCGGAAACAAAGTCAATTTCTGCATCAATCCGTGCTTTTCTATCAGCCACTGAAGAACTTCCAGGTGGCACAGCTGAAACATTCCCATTTTCGTCGTATAAAATCCCAAAATTGAAGGACTTTGTTAATTTTTTATGATCATAAATCTTGCCTTTTTCAAACAAGGTTGAATCTGTCAATGTAATAATGCTGTCTTTGGTATCATAATTTGATTTATCATCGGAGGCTGTCCATCCTTCACGTCTATATCTAGCCCATGTAGCCGATTGATTATTTGCCCAGTCAAGCCTTTGTTTTTGGCGATTTTGTTCTTCTTGTTTTTCTCTCTCTTTTTTTCTCTCTTTTTCTATCTCTATCTCTTCTGGAGATTTGATAGGTGGTACATTGGCGTTTACCATGTGAACTCCGCTCTAATTTAATTTTTATTAATTATATATGATGAAACTTAACTTAAACTGAATACTATTGTTGTAAGCCAGGTCCTGCCGCCGCCTCGACTTGGTAAGCCCTTAATTCTTCTGGAGTTGGGGTATAATTGACGATTTCCAGGTGCTTACCATTCTTATCCCCAAGCATTTGAAATTCGACCCAGGCGGTATGCATCCACTTATCGAGGCCTGCCATTTCGATGGTCCAGCCGCGCTTATAAACTTCTCTTGCCAAAATTCGGGAGGCTAGAACACCATGTTGCGTGGTGCGCTCTATCGAGAATAATTCTTTAGGTGCCATGATCAAGCTAGAGCCGCGATCATAAATGACAAAATGCTCATTCAAACCTTCTAAATTTAATGGTTTTTTAACGCTTGGCGCATCAAGATTAAACGCATCCCAAATCGTCAATGTTCCCCAGCGTTCGAGTAAATAATAAATGTCTAATGCAGTAATCGGGAGACTCATCAACACATCAAGATCGGGTAAAGGTTGTTGATTTTGCAATGCTTCCCAGACCATCGATTTGATTTTATCGGCGCTATCGCTTTGTGATTGTGCTAAACCAGGTTGAATAGTGAAGGTAAAAGTTGCTTGAAATTGACCAGCTTCATTTTCAGCAGTCACTTTTACCTCATATAAACCTTGCGTATCTTTAGCAGGAATTCCAGTGAGAATACCGTCACTCGTTAAAATTAAACCTTTTGGTAATGCGCCACCAGGAACGAGTTCTGCACTAAAACGGCCAACAGGCGTCATTTCAATAAATTGTTTTAAATCAAGCGGGCCAAACGAAGCTAACTCATTCACGATTTGTGCGGGTATTTCTTTGATTAAACGCGGGCCTGCCATGATACTCACCTCAAATCCGTAATTTTTTTAAAGTATAGCAAGCATTTCATGCGTTAAGAAACAGACATCAAAGCAGTTTGAATTTCATTGCGTAATTCAGTGAGTTGGCCATGAAAATAATGGCCGGCTTCTGGGAAACGTAAAATGATCGGTTTTGGATTACAAGATTCTGCCCAACTCAAGACTTCTTCAGGTGGAACGACATCATCGCGTTCACCTTGCACTAATACCCAAGGATGAGCGATGGGTGTGATTGTTTCCATCGGAAAATTACGGACTGGAGGCGCAACCGTCACTAATTTTTTAACTTGTAATTGGGAGGCAGCGCGTGCGGCAATATATCCGCCGAATGAAAATCCTCCCAACCATAATTCTCGCTTCGCGTGTTGTTGCTGCAACCAACTCACGACCGCCAATAAATCTTCTAACTCGCCTTCAGCGTGGCCGTATTCACCCTCACTACGCATCACACCACGGAAGTTAAAACGTACTGTTGGCACTCCCAAACCTTGAAAAGTTTTCGCAAGCGTCGTCACCACTTTATTATGCATGGTGCCGCCATAAAGCGGATGCGGATGACAAACCACACCCCACGCTTCTCTTTCTTCTGCGAGCGGTTCACCGATAGCTAATTCTAATTGACCGGTTGGTCCTTTGATGAGTTGTGTGGCTTCATTGGTGAGGATAGTAATCATTGGAACATCTTAGCGTATTTATCTGCTGTCATGCCAGCGCACTATCGTGCCCGATTGCGTGCCCGCGCCCGTGTCCGGTTTTTTGATTTATAAAAAACTGAAAAACCGGATACGGGCACGCAATCGGGCACGGGCACGAAATGATCTGTAAATAAATCCATACTGAATCTATGAAATCCGAGGATAACTCGCTTTTGCAAGTCTATCGCGTATCGCTTCCCATTCTGGTGATGACGGCACAGCTAATACTACGATGGTTTTAAACTGACCTTGGTCGCATTCGCGTAAAGTGCGATATAACTCGTGCGCATAATGATGCGCATCGTTAGTCAGGAAAATCACTTGCTGAGAAATATCGATAGGTACATCGCGTGCATGACTGATTAATACCAAAGGTTTGGCTGCATCTTCAATAAAAGCATTTAACTCATGATCAGCAACAACGTAAGTGCGAGTTTGCGGCGCATAATGTAAATGATGCATACCAGGAACACGTTGTTTTGATTCTGTCGCATGTTTCATCATCACGGGGGTTTTAAGTTGGGCAGAAATCATTTGTTCTGTAATCATGCCAGGTCGTAAAATCGTAGGTCGTTCAGAAGTTAAATCAAGAATAGTGGATTCTAAACCGACCTCACAATCACCGCCTTCTAAAATTAAATCAATGCGGCCATCTAGTTCGTTTAATACAGCTTGCGCCGTAGTTGGACTGATATGGGTAAATTGATTGGCTGAAGGTGCTGCTAAACCACCACCAAATTCGTTTAACAATGCGATGGCGACGGGATGGCGAGGAATTCGAATTCCGACCGTCTCTTGCTGTCCTGTCACGATATCCAAGACATGAGGTTGTTTCTTTAAAATGAGGGTAAGTGGTCCAGGCCAAAATTGATTAGCTAAAATATAGGCGCTTTCTGGGATATCTCTGGCCCACAAACTCAATTGCTCGAGATTGGCCAAATGCACGATTAAAGGGTGATCAAAGGGACGTTGTTTCGCTTTAAAAAGGTCTCTGATCGCCGTTTCATGACTTGCATCTGCGGCCAAACCATACACAGTTTCAGTCGGCACAGCCACCAGTCCTCCCCGGCGTAATACTGCTGCGGCTTGCGGTATATCATTTGTTATAATTGTCATTTTATTTACTCACTCCCACCACTCGCGTACTATAGCATTTTTGGCCTATATATAACCTAAGATGACGATGGAAGCACACCAAATTAATGAGACCTCACAAGAATCTGCCGATGTTGCGGAGCTCATGCCTATCGCCACCGTCAATGGTCTTGCCATCGTTGATTTACCTAAAGACTTATACATTCCACCAGATGCCATGCAAGTCTTATTGGCAGCTTTTGAAGGACCCCTCGATTTTTTATTGTATTTAATACGCAAACAAAATCTCGACATTTTAGATATTCCCATCGCTGATGTGACGCGTCAATACATGGAATATATCGACTTGATGAAAGAGTTATCTTTAGAATTAGCCGCCGAATATTTAGTCATGGCTGCTATTCTTGCAGAAATTAAATCTCGCATGTTATTACCACGTGTTGTCAATTCTGAAAACACTGAAGAAGATCCACGTGCGGAATTAGTACGCCGTTTACAAGAATATGAACGTTACAAACAAGCAGCCGTTGATATTGATAAGTTATGTCGCGAAGAGCGTGATGTACACGTGGTGAGTGTCGATGACAGCAGTATTGAAATTGATAAACCGCAACCACAAGTTGCAATGAATGAATTAGTCACCGCACTACTCGATGTTTTAAAACGTGTAGAGTTAAACGCTAGTCATCAAATTCAACTCGACGCTTTATCTGTTCGTGAAAAAATGACGATGATCCTTGAGCGCATTCAAACTAACGAGCATTGTTCTTTTGCAAGCTTGTTCGATTTAAGAGAAGGTCGTTTAGGTGTGGTTGTTACTTTCTTAGCAATGCTGGAACTTTTGAAACAAAGCTTATTAGATTTTGTTCAAGCCGCTGCATTTGCACCTATTTATCTGAAAACAAAAGCCCTTTAGATTGTTCCCTGTTGTAGATACGATGTTATGCTATGATTAATAAAGGCATAACAAACGCGGTATCATTCATATGAAATTATCTTATCAAGATGTATTAAAAGAATTGAATTACGCCTTTTATGTTGAAGGCAAAAAGCTGTCTTATATTTCTGTTAAAAAAAGCACGGATGACAAAATTAAACAAAACCCATTGTTTAATCAAATCGTCATTATTGATACCAACGCAGCGCATTTACAAACGAAACTGAATTCAATTGATTCAAACAGAACAGCAGAACTCGTAAATGGTATTACTACTGGTTTATCTGAGATGGGTAAGAACAAACAAACGGTTGCTTACCAAGCAACATATGCAAGCGAAGCAACACCTATTGTTGATAAAGCGCAAGAAGAACTGATGCAAAAATCAGAAATGGAAGCTCAGGTGAAAGAACATATCAGAAAAATACATCAAGATATTCCCGGTATTATTAAAGAAATAAAAGAAGAGAAAAACAAATGACTACGCCAATTAAAGATATGCTAGCAGCTATGACAGAGGCAAACGCTGGGTTCAAAACGCAAATAAATACTTTTGAAAAAAAACATGATATTACGGTTAAAAGCTTGGAGTATACCGCAGCTAAAATCGAATCCCAATTACTTGCAGCAGGCGTGACTCCTGCTGCCCCTGCACCTACTGAAGCTCCTAAAACTAAAATTTAACTTACGCAGACGCTTGCTCACGAATTATAAAGTGATGCAAGCGAATACCTGATAACCACAAACTAGAAAAATAAATTAAAGCGCCCACACTCAGTAACATCGCTAAATGTTCAACGCGCCACAAAGCATGACTATTTACCCAAGTATCAATTTCACCAGCGCCTAACCACAACCAAACTGCTAACACAACATTCGCAAACATAATTCGTAAACTAAATAAACCCCAGCCAGTTTGTGGAAGATAATGACCACGACGTTTTAATTGATGAAGTAAAAAAGTCATATTCACAATAGCAGCAAGTGAAGTTGCAAGTGCAATACCTGCATGTTTAAGCGGCCAAATTAATACGACATTTAGTACGATGTTGGTTACCATTGCAATGACTGCAATTCGAACGGGTGTGCGCATATCTTGTTTTGCATAAAAGCCAGAAGCTAGCACTTTGACTAACATAAATGGCGCAATCCCAATTGCAAATGCTGATAAACTTTGTCTAGCCATGAGAACGGCATGCGCATCAAAACGACCGTATTGAAAAAGTGTTGATAATAAAGGACCTGAAATAACAGCCAATACAACGCCTGCTGGTACGCCCACTAATAAAACAGCGCGTATCGCCCAATCGATGGTTTTAGAAAAAGAAATATGTGATTGTGAAGCATGGTGTCTTGAAAGATGAGGCAAAATCACAGTAGAAATCGCAACCCCAAATACGCCTAATGGAAATTCCATCAGGCGATCAGAATAATATAACCAAGACACGCTACCGACGACGAGCAAAGACGCAAAAATACTATCGACCATTAAATTAATTTGCCCAACAGAAACACCAAATATTGCCGGTACCATTAATTTTAAAACGCGTCTCACACCAGGATCTTTGAAATCGATTTTAGGTTTTGGCAAGAAATTTAATTTTTTTAAAAATGGGATTTGAAAAAATAATTGAATCACACCAGCGATAAATACACCCCAAGCGAGACCTATGATAGGCGTCGCAAAATGTGGCGCCAACCAAATGGCTGCGGTGATCATTGTGAGATTAAGAAAAACTGGCGTGAATGCTGCGACCCAAAATCGGTTATGAGTATTTAAAATCGCGCCTGAAAAAGCAGTCAAAGAAATGAATGTGAGATATGGAAAAGTAATACGTAACATTGTCACAGCTAAATCAAAGCGCTCCCCAGTCGTTGCAAAGCCTGGCGCAAACAAACGAATAATCCAAGGAGCCGTTAGCATACCGATGACGGTCACGATCAACAAACTTATTCCCAGCGTACCTGAGATGGCGTTAATAAATTTCTTGATATCATCGTTAGATTGTTGTTTTTGATATTCTGAAAGGACAGGCACAAATGCTTGTGAAAAAGAACCTTCTGCAAATAATCGACGCATTAAATTAGGAATACGGAAAGCAATCGAGAAGGCATCAAATTGCGCGGAAGCACCAAACATAATTGCAGTCACTGTATCACGAATAAAGCCGAATACGCGTGAGATCATTGTCATTAAAACGACAACAGAAGTTGACTTAAGAAGGCTTTTACTCACGATAAGAATCCATTGCTAAAAATGTGCAGTTTACACGAGGCCATGAAACACGTCACTGTTGCAGAATAAAAGGAAGCTATTAACAAAAAAATAATTCTTATCATTATAATATCCTCGAAATTGTTCAATATATTACCATTATTATATTATCTTTTGAAGTTAGCCTGAGCTATCCCATTGAAATTGACAAAGCTCATAAAAGCGGGCATATTACGCACTCAATTTTTAACCGAATTTTTGTCTAAACCGATCTTGGAGAGTAACCCTTGGCTAATACTAAGCAAGCGAAAAAGCGAGTTCGCCAATCTGAAAAACACCGTGCACAAAATGCAAGCATGCGCTCTATGCTTCGCACCTACATTAAAAAAGTTGTTGCTGCAATTGCGACTGGCAATGAAAAAACGGCAGTGGATTCAATGAAAGAAGCAACGCCTGTCATTGACCGCATGGCCACTAAAGGCATTATTCACAAAAACAATGCTGCTAGACAAAAAAGCCGACTCACTCAACGTATCAAGAAATTAGCAGCAACTTCAGGCGCTGCTGCGTAGTTTTTACAGATTACGATGATAGATTCGATCCCTGCTTTAAGCAGGGATTTTTTTATATTATTTTTTCGGACTTCTTTTAGTTTGAGAAATTTCTTCTTGTTGGTCTTCTGCGAAATCCCAAT
>Ga0206869_1002_pt1 | contig 22061 bp, 11 predicted proteins | sample Alteio_BWOrgCont_35_FD_152618 | JGI IMG/M metagenome (GOLD analysis project Ga0206869, IMG submission 152618) | Enriched cells from forest soil in Barre Woods Harvard Forest LTER site, Petersham, Massachusetts, United States -... | ecosystem: Environmental > Terrestrial > Soil > Temperate forest >... | reverse complement strand
GTTGTCGCCGCCGGTGGCGGCGGCGGAGGCGGTGATGAAGGCGGTCCGACGATGCCATCGCCGTTGAGGTCTTGCTGGAAGGTGGTCTCGATCGCCTCCAGGCTCGCATCGGTCCCAGAGACCACCTCGACGATGCTCGACAGGTAGTTGCCGTTGTGATCGGTCGCCCACACCGTAAACTGGCCGGCCCCGGCATTCTGCCAAGCCACGTCGTAGCCGCTCGATGTCGCCTCAACGCCGATTGGCGTCCAGCCGGCAAATTCGTTGGCCGTGACCGGGCCGCCGTCGCTGAACTCCGAACCCGACGAACCACCGGTCGGATAGAAGAAGTAGTTGCTGCCAGCCTGAACCAGCTCGGTCGAGCCGTGAGACTCGATCACGGTTGGCGGCGGCTCCAGCGTGTAGATAATGGTGTTCGTTCCGACATTGCCCGCCGCATCCGTCGCCTGCGCGGCGATCGTTTGCATCCCTTGGGCCGCGAGCAGCGTGACCGACTTGCTCCACGTGCCGTTGCCGGCTGGCGTTACCGATCCGAGCAGCGTCGCGCCATCGAAGATCGATACCGTCAGGCCGGCGTCGGCAGAATCAATCGTGCCGGAGATCGTCTGCGCCGTCTGGTAGGTCAGGCCACCCGTGCTGGTGATTGCCAGCGTCGGGGCGATAGTGTCGAGCGTATAGGTAACTGAACTGCTGGTGCCGACATTGCCTGCCGCGTCCGTCGCCTGCGCGGTAATCGCCTGCGCACCTTGCGCCGCGAGCAGCGTGACCGACTTGCTCCACGTGCCGTTGCCGGCCGGCGCCACCGTTCCGAGCAGCGTCGCGCCATCGAAGATCGACACCGTCAGGCCAGCGTCGGCGGTATCAATCGTGCCGGAGATCGTCTGCGTCGTCTGTTTGGTCAGGCCGCCTGTGCTGATGATCGCCAGCGTCGGGGCGATCGTATCGAGCGTGTAGGTGACGGCGCTGCTGGTTCCGGCATTGCCAGCCGCGTCCGTCGCCTGCGCGGTGATCGCCTGCGCACCTTGCGCCGCGAGCAGCGTGACCGACTTGCTCCACGTGCCGTTGCCGGCCGGCGCCACCGTTCCGAGCAGCGTCGCGCCATCGAAGATCGACACCGTCAGGCCAGCGTCGGCGGTATCAATCGTGCCGGAGATCGTCTGCGTCGTCTGTTTGGTCAGGCCGCCTGTGCTGATGATCGCCAGCGTCGGGGCGATCGTATCGAGCGTGTAGGTGACGGCGCTGCTGGTTCCGGCATTGCCAGCCGCGTCCGTCGCCTGCGCGGTGATCGCCTGCGCACCTTGCGCCGCGAGCAGCGTGACCGACTTGCTCCACGTGCCGTTGCCGGCCGGCGCCACCGTTCCGAGCAGCGTCGCGCCATCGAAGATCGACACCGTCAGGCCGGCGTCCGCGGCATCAATCGTGCCGGAGATCGTCTGCGTCGTCTGGCTGGTCAAGACGCCAGTGCTGATGATCGCCAGCGTCGGCGCGATGGTGTCGAGCGTATAGGTGACGGCGCTGCTGGTCCCGGCATTGCCAGCCGCGTCCGTCGCCTGCGCGGTGATCGCCTGCGCACCTTGCGCCGCGAGCAGCGTGACCGACTTGCTCCAACTGCCGTTGCCGGCCGGCGCCACCGTTCCGAGCAGCGTCGCACCATCGAAGATCGATACCGTCAGGCCGGCGTCGGCGGTATCAATCGTGCCGGAGATCGTCTGCGTCGTCTGGCTGGTCAAGACGCCCGTGCTGGTGATCGCCAGCGTCGGAGCCATCGTGTCGATCACGAGGCCGGTATCATCCGCCACACTCGCTGCGAGCTCACTGCCAAAAGAATCCTCAATCGTCGAGCCGGTCAGGACGCTGAGCGCGGTCACCTGCAGGTCGTTGATGTTGTCGCCCGGTTTGACCGTATACACAAATGTCAGAGCGCTCGTCCCAGAGCCGGCTGAATAGGTCGCGACCTCATTGTCGTTCAGCGAGAGCGTCGGTACTCCGCCAGCCGCAATGACCGTCACCGCTTCACTAGTGTTCAGCGTGAACGTGATCACCTTGCCGGCGTTGAGGGCACCTTTGCTCGCAGAGGAGGTGACCGAGGACACGGTCGGTGGCGACGTCGTAGTGGCGGTAAAATTGGAAGTATAGACAAATGAATTCGTCGTACTGTCGTAGATGGCCGCCTGGAGTGTATCGGTTCCTGACGAAGAGCCGCCAACATATTGGATATTGCTCCAACCGCTGTTGGATAGAATCGCTTGCCCATCGGGCTCGACGGTGCCGGCCTCGGTGAGGTGACCACTGCCTCCCCCGAAATCTATTATCCAATATTCTGTGATGCTGTCGCCGCTCGAGTTCGACACGCTGAAGTCATTAGAAATTGCAACCGCCTGGTTCTCAGCCGTCGAGAAACTCTGCGCCGTCACGGAAGGGGCAACCGTGGTGGTCGCGGTGACTTGCGAACTCCAGTAGGTAGTATTGGTGGTGGCGTCAAAGACGCCGATCAGCACCGTGTCGTTGCTCGGAGAGGAGCCACCGACATATTGCACGGAGCTTAGAGTGTTGGCTGCGACATAATTGATCTGGTTGTTCGGCAGCGCCGTACCGCCAACACTGAAGTGACCACTGCCACTGCCACTGCCACTGCCACTGCCACTGCCACTGCCACTGCCACTGCCGCCGCCCTCGTCGTCGAACGCGTATTCGGTGATGCTGTCGCTGCTCGGGTTCGAGATGCTGAAATCATTCGAAATCGCAACTGGTTGATTCTCAGAAACCGAGAAGCTCTGCGCCGTTACCGAAGGCGCGAGCGTGTAGGTGACGGTATTGCTCGTCCCGACATTGCCCGCCGCGTCCGTAGCCTGCGCCGTGATCGCTTGCGCGCCTTGCGCCGAGAGCAACGTGACCGATTGACTCCAGTTGCCGTTGGCGTCGGGGCTCGCCGTTCCGAGCAGGGTCGTGCCATCGTAGATCGACACCGTCAGGCCGGCGTCGGCCGCATTGATCGTGCCGCCGATCGTCTGCATCGTCTGGTTGGTCAACCCCCCCGTGCTGGTGATCGTCAGCGCGGGGGCGATCGTTTCGCCCAGGAGAGTGCCGACGCTGTTGAACTCGAAGAGCGTGAGTTGGCCGCTGGCGACGCGAACGAGTACATCCGACCCACCGAGGCCGAGGAGATCATGTCCGGTCGACGCGACCGTGGCCGAAGGGTCGATGATCAGCGCACTGCCGTTGGCCGACGTGAAGGAGATGCTACCGAGAACGTTCCCTTCACCATCGACCTCGAAGACTTCGAGCTGGCCATCTGTATCGCGCAGGAAAATGTCGCTGCCGCCAGAGCCCAGAAAGTTCTGGCTGGTGCCGACACTTGCCGCCGGCTCTGCCAAGGTCGCGGATACGGTTCCCGAGCCGTCGAAGCTCGCCTGGAAGAGGAATGCCCCGGGGGCCGAGACTGGTTGGTTCGAAGAATCAAGAGGTATGAATTCAATTCCATCTACGGCTCCAAGCTCATAGTCCTCACCCGGCCAATACTGTTGAAAATTCGACCATGAGCCTGCACTTTCAACGCGGACATCATAGGACTGAACGCCTGCGAGAATCGGCAACTCAATCGAACTTATTTGCGGAGACCCAGCGTCCACGGTGAAGATGAAATCTGAGCCATCACCTGGATCAATCGAATAATCGGCGCCGGTAGCTGCATCCAAGACAAATTTTGTATCTAGTGCTAGAGATGACGTTAATGAAAGCCCGAGCTTTACATCCGCGACGGCGGCTAACACGCCAAATGCTACTCCGACCTCGTCAGGATGTGAGATGAGATAAGAAGTGATCAAACTTAGGTAATTCGGGCCGGCATCCGGTACGGACCTGTCATCGACGTCAAGGTCGGCCTGCAAAAAGATTAGCTGGTGACTATCGACGGCATAGGCAATTTCATCCGCAGGCGGAAGATCAACGAGAGCCTCGCCCAGGGTCACTAGTGACGAGGGTACGTCTAGCGGACTCGGTTCAGTGATAATCGTATCATTCTCAAAGCCCGAAGCCGAATCGAAAGGGACACCCACCAGCGAAACTTGATCGCCATAAAGGCGATAATTGCTGCTGCTCCCTCCGTCACTTAAGGTGAGTTCGGGCAATATACCATCTTGCTGGAGCGGCTGTATGAAACCTTCCGCGCCGGGAGCATCGAATGCTGTACTATCGATCCCTAAGTCTGTTCCTAGTAGTTGCGCAATTGCCCCGCCGAGTGAATGGCCGGTAAATGTGACTTGCGCAGTTGGATCCGAGTTGTCGATGTAGGACGAGTAGACGTTTTCTACGAATGAAACCGCCGCAGCGGTTTCCGCTTTCAAATTAGCTGAAACCTGGCCGGTTATCCACGAACTGTCCGAAAGAATGTTCTTGACCAGGGAGCTTATACTCCCGGTATCTGTTCCACGAAACGCGATTACAATCTGATTGCCGTCTTTGTAGGCCGCCGCTTGGAATCCCAGCGATGGAACATCGTCGACAGTCAGTAAATTGTACCCGTCGTAGGGAGTACCTTCTGGTGATGTGTTGTAAACGTCTGCACTCAGATCAGCGAGCGTTGCGGGATCGGGCGGTGCAACACTCGGAGGCGGCGCGCTCGCGGTGACGGTCACGTCGATACCAAAACCTACGCTCGACAGGCCCTGGTTGTCGATCGCGTCGATTGTGACGTCGTTTGATCCAGCGTTGGAGCCAGTGAAGAACTCTACGCGCCCTAATTGCAGGGCTGGCACGCTGACGGATTGTCCATCGATTGGTATTCCGTCCAACGTCAGATAGCCGACGCCTGTGGGAGAGTATGAGATCGTGTAACTTGCAACTGAGCCGTCCGGATCGCTTGCTTGGATTAGCGACGTCAAGTCCACGTAGGTGCTAACGGCTTGGCTAACGCTCGTATCACCGGTTATGACGGGCTTCTGGTCGACAGCCCCCGCGACATTGATGGTCATAAGGAAATCGGCGCTCGAGACTCCCAGGTTATCGATAGCGTCGATAACAATCTGGTTCGAACCCGCATTCGGCCCGGTGAAGTAGCCAACTTCACTCAATTGCGCCGCGGCCACCGTCACAGACGTGCCACTTATATGCTGATTGTTGAGTGTGAGATATCCGGCACCGGGCGTTGCGTCCGAAAACTCGTAGCTCGCCACTGTTCCGTCCGGATCGCTCCCTTGAATCAGCGACGTAAAGCCAAACGACTGGTTTGTCGTAGAATTTGCAGTCGCTTGTCCACTTATGACCGGAGGCAAGTCAACCGATCCCGCCACGTTGATTGTCATCAGGAAATCGGCGCTAAAAACACCCTGATTATCGATCGCGTCGATCGCGATCTGGTTCGAACCGCCGTTGGAGCCCGTGTAATAGCCCACCTCGCTCAGTTGCACGGCAGAGACCAGAACCGATGGTCCGCTGATCCGCTGGCCATTCAGCGTCAGATATCCTGCGCCAGGCGTGGAGTCCCAGAACTCATAAGCAGCAACCGTTCCGTCCGGGTCGCTCGCTTGGATGAGCGACGTGAAGTTGAAAGAGGTGTCCTCAGCATAACTTATGCTCGATTGTCCGGTCACGACCGGAGGCTTGTCGGACGCCGCCGTGGTGACGTTGATTGTCATGTCGAAGTCGCTGCTCGACAGGCCGAGATTATCGATAGCGTCGATGGCGATCTGGTTGGAACCGGCACTCGGTCCGGTGTAGTAGCCCACCTCGCTCAAGTTCGCGGCGCTCACCATCACCGACGTGCCGCTGATCCTGGTGCCGTTCAGCGTCAGGTAGCCCGCCCCCGGGGTGGAGTCGTAGAATGCGTAGTTCGCCACCAATCCGTCCGGATCGCTGGCCGAGACCAACGACGTGAAGTTGAAAGAGGTGTTGGTGTTGAAGGTGACGCTCGATTGACCCGTCACAACAGGCGGCTTGTCGGCAGCTCCCGCCACATTGATCGTCATCAGGAAATCGCTGCTCGACAGGCCGAGATTGTCGATGGCGTCGATGACGATCTGGTTGGAACCGGCACTCGGTCCGGTGGAGTAGCCCACCTCGCCCAGATTTGCGGTCGTTACTTCAACCGATGTGCCGCTGATCTTGGTGCCGTTCAGCGTCAGGTTCCCGGCGCCTGGCGTCGAATCGAAAAAGATGTAGTCCGCAACGCTGCCGTCCGGATCGCTGGCCGAGATCAACGACGTGAAGTTGAAAGAGGTGTTGGTGTTGAAGGTGACGCTCGATTGACCCGTCACAACAGGCGGCTTATTGGCCGGCGCCGTGACATTGATGGTCATGTCAAAATCGCTGCTCGACAGGCCGAGATTGTCGATGGCGTCGATGGCGATCTGGTTGGAACCGGCACTCGGTCCGGTGGAGTAGCCCACCTCGCCCAGATTTGCGGTCGTTACTTCAACCGATGTGCCGCTGATCTTGGTGCCGTTCAGCGTCAGGTTCCCGGCGCCTGGCGTCGAATCGAAAAAGATGTAGTCCGCAACGCTGCCGTCCGGATCGCTGGCCGAGATCAACGACGTGAAGTTGAAAGAGGTGTTGGTGTTGAAGGTGACGCTCGATTGACCCGTCACAACAGGCGGCTTATTGGCCATAGTAACTGCCTGTCTCTATCGCCTTGATGGACCCAAAGAACAGACCGCATATGCAGCCCAAAGCCCTGACATAGATCAACGCGTGGCCATTGCGGAGCAATTCGAGACTTACGGCTAGCCTTGCATTTCCATTACATGGATGATTCCACCCAGCCTATTGTTCGTGTCCCAAAGCACCCGTTAGGTTCAACATAGGTTGTAATCTAGGTCTCTGCAATCACTTTGCGGAGAATTCACCCTCGATGCCGCTCCACCCGGTGGTTTTGAATTTTTCGGTTCTATCCGCGCGGTGTAAAGCGGGCTTGGCAGAGGTTATTAGCCGATCAAGGCCGTTCGTCATGGTCTGCCGCCGCAGGCCGCGAAGCTCGGCCTTTTGTGCGCGCCAGGCTTGGAGCCCTTTCGGCTGGCACAAAAATTGGCCACTCAAGCCACCAACTATCCAGAACGGTCGAGATACGGCACGGGTCCGGCGGGCACTTGCGGGATGGATTGTGGGTATTTTACCCTTATGAAACGGAACGTCTTGAAATCATTTGTATAAATGACACACTTGGCGGACCCCCTTATCACACGCGAGCATCCCGGCAAATGTAGGCACTGAGCAAAGGCCGTAGGCAATTGGAGGAAACACTGTGTTTCCCCCGTCTACAACCAGTGACTGAGTTGTCGGCTCGAACCCTTCCGGTAGTTTTTACGACAAACTATTAATCTGACGGCAAATGTCTGCAGGCACAATTGTGTCGCAAGGCCGAGGAAAGCTCCCTCGTCGGCGGCGATGCCGTCGAAAGCGCAGGTGGAACGGCCACAATCGCAGTCGAGGACGGGACTATCCCGGTATCGATAATGCCCCTTCCGACAAGACCGAGTGCAGTGCGTCACGAGCAGGCGGTCAGGCCTGATGCGTCGCTTCCTCTATCCATGCCTTTCCTGGACTTGCCCTCCGCTGGAAATTCGATTGTTGGGTTTAATTCGAATGATATCGGTAACGATGGCAGTTCCGTAATCGGCGTAGACGGGAGCCTGTTTTTCGCTCGCATTTTGCACGGCAATACTGCCTCCGGCGTCGCAGGCATTGTCGGCTACCACGACCCCTCTATCGACTGGAATGCGGAGACGCCCGCGGATAGCGGCGGCGCAGTCGCCGACTTACTCATTCCTGCGGCTTCTGAATCAGCACCGGCTGATCCAAGCGAGACTCAGATCCCCCCGATCGACCTCGACGCCGTCCCATCAGTTTCAGATCTTTTCGCTAGCCCGACTGAGTCCGCATCGGACTCCTTCGCTTTCTTCATTGCCACCGGCGCTGACGTTGCCCAGGACCTCCTCGTCGTTGACGTTCATGCAGACGCTTCCTCAGCTGGGCCGGCGGTTTTGGCGAGCGTCACGAATCCCGCAGCCCATTCCTTTGGAGTGCTTGTCGCCGACAACTTTCCAAATGGCGCCGTCGCCGCACCAGCGCCGCAAGGAACTCTCGGCTACGATCTCCCGCACGCCGACTTCGATGTAGCCGGGCCAGCGGCTGCCGGCACCGCGACGACGGTCGTTTCATTCGCCGTTGCCGAATCCGCACCGGCACCCGCTGGTGCGGCGAGCTTAGCCAATCCTCCAGCGGATTCCTTTGCCGCGCCGATCACCGATTCCGCCATCGGCGCAGACGGCGCCACGGCGGCGCAAGTGCTGCAGGCCATGGACGACAGCGGTTTGAGCGTCAACGGCTCAGGCATCAAGGTCGGGGTGATCTCCGACAGCTTCAACGACCTCGGCGGCGCTGCCGCGGACGAAGCCGACGGCGCCCTGCCGTCAGCCGCCAATATCGACGTGATCAAGGACCTCGCTTCGGGCGGCACCGACGAGGGCCGCGCGATGATGCAGATCATCCACGACATCGCCCCCGGCGCCAGTCTCGCGTTCTACACCGCTTATGAGAGCGAGCAGGATTTCGCCAACGGCATCCTCGCTTTGGCCGCCGCCGGCAGCAAAGTGATCGTCGACGATGTGAGCTATTTCGACGAGCCGTTCTTTCAGAATGGCGTGGTCGCGCAGGCGATCCAAACCGTGGAGGCGGAGGGCGTCGTCTATGTCACCGCGGCGGGCAATGACGCCAGTAATGCCTACCAGTCTGCCTGGACGCCGATTTCGGGGACTTACGACGGCAAGACGCTCACCGACGCGGAGAGCTTCGCCGGCAGTCTGACCCAGACCGTCACCATCAACACCGAAGGAACCGGCTACGACGTTCCCTTGCTGCTGGAGTGGAATCAGGCCTATGGCGCCGCCACTTCGGATCTTGAACTCCTCGTCTTCAATAGCCGCGGGCAATTGGTTGGCACGGCGACGAACGCCGCGGACGGCGAGCCGACCAATCCATGGGTGGAATACGATTTCAGCAAAAGCGGCACCTACCACGTTGCCATCGAAAACCTGTCTGGGCCCGATCCCGGCCTGATCAAGGAGATCACCGAGGGTGACGGTCTGCCGGCGACGATCAGCGGCGCCAATGCGGGCACCGTGTTCGGTCACGCCATGACGCCCGGCGCCATTTCGGCCGGCGCCGTCAGCGCCGCCGACACGCCGGCTTTTGGCTTTAGTCCGGTCAGCGAAAGCTTCTCATCGTCGGGCGCAGGGACCGAGCTTTTGTTTGCCAACAATGGCGCCGCGCTGTCGTCGCCGGATCAACTCAGCCCGGTGGCCGTCTCGGGCGTGGACGACATCGCGACGACCGTGTCGGGAGGCCTGAGCGATTTCTACGGCACCTCGGCCGCATCGGCGAGCCTGGCAGGCGCCGCCGCTCTTATTCTCTCAGCCAATCCCAATCTTACGCCGGCGGCAGTCGAACTGCTCATGGAGGAAACCGCGCTGCCCATGGCCAACGCGGCCGTGAGTGGCGCCGGATTGGTGCAGCTCGATCCGGCCGTGGAGGATGTCGAATCGGGAAATTATGCATCGGCCACAGCGGCTCCGACGCTTGCTATCACCAGCACCGGCGGTTTGACCAACCAGGCGACGCAGACGATCTCCGGCACCATCGACTCAGCCGACGCCAGCCTGACGGTGTCGATCTATGACGGAACGACGCTGCTCGGAACGGTAATCCCGGCCGCCAACGGCAACTGGAGCAAGTCGGTCACGCTGCTTGCGGCGCAAGGCCCGCAGGCGATCACCGCGCAGGCAACGGACGCGGCGGGCAATGTCGGCACCAGCGGCTCCGTCACCTATACGCTCGATACCATCGCCCCGGCGCTGGCGATCACCAGCACGGGCAGCCTGACCAATCAGACAACGCAGACGATCTCCGGCACGATCGATTCGGCCGACGCCGGCCTGACAGTGTCGATCTATGACGGCGTGACACTCCTTGGAACGGTAATCCCGACCGCCAATGGCAGTTGGAGCAAGTCAGTTACGCTACTTCCGGCGCAAGGTGCCCACGCGATCACGGCGCATGCGATGGACGCGGCGGGCAATGTCGGAACGAGCGGCGCAATCACCTACACACTCGACACAATCGCTCCAACGCTGACGCATGAAGTCTCCGTCAGCGTCACTGCCGGGACGACGGTGTCGGTTCCGGGGAGCCAGTTACAGTTTGACGACACCCTCAGCACGCATGCGCAGGAGACCTACACAGTCATCACCGCCCCGGTCGACGGCACGCTGCTGAAGAATGGATCGGCCACGTCTTCATTTACGCAGGCAGACATCGACAGTGGCTCCATCAGCTATCACGAGACCGCCGGCAATGCCTCCTCCGACTCCTTCACATTCAAAGTGACTGACGCCGTCGGCAACCAGACCAGCGCCCAGCAGTTTCAGTTTCATATCTCCCCGGTCGTCACGGTAATCGAAGCTTTCGGCTCGACGGAGTTGGTTCAGGCTGGCAACAACTATTTCTTTTATCCGGTTGGCGGTTCGTCGGGTCCGGAGTTCAACTATGGCGGGCCGGTCACAGCCAATGAGTTTGCCGGCTGGGCGCCGATCGGCGTTGAGGCGACATCGAGCGGCTACGACGTGGCCTGGGAGAATGCCGGGGCTGGCCAGTTCACGGTGTGGGCGACCGATCACAACGGCAACTACCTGTCGAGCATCATCGGCGTGGTGTCTGCGACCGACGCGAACCTGGAAGCGATCGAGGCCACGTTCCAGCAGGACCTCAACGGCGATGGCACAATCGGCCTGCCTTCATCCTCGTCTTCCCCGTCGCCGACAACGACGACGGTGACAACGACCGTGATCGAGTCGTATGGCTCGACGGAGTTGGTTCAGGCTGGCAACGACTATTTCTTTTATCCGATTGGCGGTTCGTCGGGTCCGGAGTTCAGCTATGGCGGACCGGTCACGGCCAACGAGTTTGCCGGCTGGGCGCCGATCGGCGTTGAGGCGACATCGAGCGGCTACGACGTGGCCTGGGAGAATGCCGGGGCTGGCCAGTTCACGGTGTGGGCGACCGATCACAACGGCAACTACCTGTCGAGCATCATCGGCGTGGTGTCTGGGACCGACGCGAACCTGGAAGCGATCGAGACCACGTTCCAGCAGGACCTCAACGGCGATGGCACAATCGGCCTGCTTTCATCCTCGTCTTCCCCGCCGCCGACAACGACGACGGTGACAACGACCGTGATCGAGTCGCATGGCTCGACGGAGTTAGTTCAGGCTGGCAACAACTATTTCTTTTATCCGGTTGGCGGTTCGTCGGGTCCGGAGTTCAACTATGGCGGGCCGGTCACAGCCAATGAGTTTGCCGGCTGGGCGCCGATCGGCGTTGAGGCGACATCGAGCGGCTACGACGTGGCCTGGGAGAATGCCGGAGCCGGCCAGTTCACGGTGTGGGCGACCGATCACAACGGCAACTACCTGTCGAGCATCGTCGGCGTGGCGTCTGCGACCGACGCGAACCTGGAAGCGATCGAGACCACGTTCCAGCAGGACCTCAACAGCGATGGAGTAACCGGACCGCTCGTCAAAGCTGGAGCAGTGCTCGAACTCTCGTCTGCTTATAACGGGCCGGCAACGTTTGCTGGTTCGACCGGCACCTTGCAACTCGACGCTTCATCGGGCTTTTCAGGCACCATCATCGGCTTTACCGGACAGGACCTGCTTGACTTACGCGACATCAATTTCTCGACGCTGCATACGCCTACTTATTCGGGCACAAGCAGCGGCGGCGCGCTCACGGTAACTGATGGTGTGCATACCGCCCAGATTGATTTGACCGGAAATTACTTGGCATCGAGCTTTGTTCCGTCGAACGATGGTCAGGGAGGCACCGACATTGTCGATCCCCCGGCAACGGACACTTCTTTTAGCACATCCGTTAGTTCCAGCGTAACTGGCAGCGATGTCAGCGGCACTATCGCCTTTGCCGCTGTCGACCACTCGAACATCCTGACGGCAAGTTTCGCGCCCGACAGCACCGCCGACGCTGGCAGTTTCTCGCTTGCCATGGTCGGTGCAAATAGCGGCCAGGTGTCGCTCGGGTTCGAGTTCAGTCTCGACAACGACCAGATCAACCTCGCGCCCGGCCAGACGCTGACCCAATCTTATAGTGTAAGCCTCGTCGACCCGCAGAATCCCACTGCAAATCTGGAGCAGACCGTTTCCGTATCGATCGGCGGCCCAGGCAACGACAATTTCGTGTTCCACCCGGGCATCGGCGCGGACACGATCATCAATTTCGATCCGCACCAGGATACGATCGAGCTGGACAATTTCACCAATTTGCAAGCTCTCCAGCAATTGCAGTCAATCGTAACGCCGGACATTCACGGCAATGCGTTCATTGATCTTGGTCACGGCGACAGCATCACATTCGCTGGCACGACAGCGGCCCAGCTGCAAGCGGTTCTGCAATCCGCTGTCCATCTGCACTGACGCCCCCCGTTCTATCCACCATTCACACATTTATCCTGCTGGCGCCTAGCGTTCCATAAATAGGCGTGCGCTTGAAGGGAAAGGCGGTTTTATCAGCTACGCATTGAACAACACATATTGCCATATCTGGATTTAGCCTAACAACAAAGTGTCGGAATGCGACACGATATAGAATCGCAGTAATCCTCAGTACTGACCCCATTCGATCCCATCAGAGCAAAGGTAGCCCCTTTTGAATCTGTGGGTAACCCCCGTTTGATTCGGGGGCGTTTCCTACGAGCAATAACGACGTTTCAGTTCAGCCAAGTAGGCGTCATGCTCGGGCTGAAGGTTCGCCAGCATTACCATATCCGAAGACAAGAGATTCGCTCTCACCTCCGGGTTAACAGAGCCCTTAGCGATGGCGGCTTGATACCTAGCGATCTGGGTGATCGCATCGCTATTAGCGGCCATCGCCTCCCACAATTCTGCGTCACTCAGTTTCGAAGGGTTCATTTTTGTTACTACTGTGGTATCAAATGGAAAATAGGGGTCGCGCACACATGTCGAGTGCAATGAACAGCCAAAATGCCGATATATAAGGCTACGCCCTCAGAGTAATGGGAAACTCCAGCGCCGCCATCGGATTCTTCACCTTGTTGGCTGACTTGTTCGACGTTTTAGGCATTACCCAATCCAGCCATTGATGTTTAAGTAGTAGCTATGGCGACTTCTCAGTGTTTCGCGCAACGGCGTGCGATAGCTAAAGCTGTCGCCACAACGGATTTGCCAAGCTCCCTGATACGGTCAAAATCGCTGCTCCGTTAGGGTACCTGCGGACGCTCTCTAAAACGGCCGATCTTATAATAACCACTTATGATATTCGCGATACCAGACGGCGAAATTGCGGATGCCATCTTCGATCGAAGTGGCCGGTCGAAAGCCGACGTCACGCACGAGGTCGTCGACATCTGCGCAGGTCTCCGGCACATCCCCGGGCTGCATTGGCACCAACTCGATTTTGGCCTTGCGACCGAATTCCTGCTCCAAGAGTTCGACGACACGTGAAATCTCAACGCTGCGATTGTTGCCGATATTGTAGATTCGCCATGGTGCGGCGCTGCTCGCCGGATCGTTTTCGCCGCCTGGCGCGGCTTCAGTCTTCACCGGTACTTTATCGATGACGCGCTCGACCGCCCCTACGACATCATCCACATAGGTGAAATCGCGCCGCATGCGACCGTAATTGAACAATCTGATCGGCTGGCCTTCGGCGATGGCCTTGGCGAAAATGAACATCGCCATATCGGGACGGCCCCACGGGCCGTACACGGTGAAGAACCGCAGCCCGGTCGCGGGAAGCCCATAAAGATGACTGTAGGCGTGGGCCATCAATTCGTTAGCCTTCTTGGTTGCGGCATAGAGGCTGATCGGATGGTCGACATTTTCGTGCACGGAAAATGGCAGTCGCGTATTGGCGCCATAGACAGAGCTCGATGACGCATAGACCAGATGTTCTGTCTTGCGATGACGGCAGCCTTCGAGAATGTTGAGGAAGCCCGCGAGATTGGCGTCCAGATAGGCATGCGGATTTTGCAGCGAATAGCGTACTCCGGCCTGCGCGGCGAGATGTACGACCGGGCCGAAATCGCCGTCGCGAAATAGGGTCTCGACGCGATTACGGTCGGCAAGATCGAGCTGATGGAAGATAAAATTCTCAAATTGCCGCAGAACGGCAAGCCGCGCCTCCTTGAGCGCCGGATCGTAGTAGTCATTTAGACTGTCGATGCCAATGACAGCGCGGCCACTCTTAAGCACGTGCCGAGCTAGCGAAAAGCCGATGAAACCGGCGGCGCCAGTGACCAAAACAGGATGTGCCGACATCGGCTACCTACATGCGTTTTTAGTTTTGCCGCGTCCCATCTCGAGTCACATCCGCCAGAGTTCGATTCCGTCCGGCCGCTCGAGACGGTCGAGCTGTGACTTCACATCAAGCACGATGCCGCCCCCATCCCTCAACAGTCGTGTCACCAGCGGCCAACCGCCGAGAATAAAAGATTCATGGGCGACGGCAAATATTACCGCGTCAGCGGGACGCAATGCGTCCATTTGGGTGAGCTCAATGCCGTATTCGCGTTTGACCTCCCGCGAATCCGCGAGCGGATCGTGTACCTGCACCACCAAGTCAAACGACTGCAAATCACTCACGATGTCCGCGACTTTTGAATTCCGCGCATCCGGCACATTCTCTTTAAATGTCATACCTAGGATTGTAACTATCGCCTCGCCTTTCTTGTGCTTGAGCAACCGGCGCACGCATTCACGCGCTATGCGTTGCCCGACACCATCATTGATCCGACGACCGGCCAAAATCACCTGGGGATCGTATCCGGCCTTCTCCGCCCGGTAGGTCAGATAATAAGGATCGACACCGATACAGTGGCCACCGACAAGACCGGGGTAAAATTTCTGGAAATTCCATTTTGTCTCAGCTGCGGCAAGTACATCGCCAGTATCGATGTTGAGACGCTCGAGTAGCGCAGAAAGCTCGTTCATGAATGCGATATTGAGATCGCGTTGCGTATTTTCGATAACCTTGGCGGCTTCGGCGACTTTGATCGACGGCGCGCGATGGATGCCGGCGGTCACCACGGAGCCATAGACTTCGGCAACGATGTCGAGCGTGTGTGCATCGCTGGCGGACACGACTTTGGTAATGGTCTCGAACCGATGCTTCTTGTCGCCAGGATTAATGCGTTCGGGCGAATAGCCGACCGTAAAGTCGCTGCCCATCTTGAGTCCCGACGCCTTCTCCAGGACGGGCACACATTCCTCCTCGATTGCCCCTGGATAAACGGTCGATTCGTAGACGACGATATCGCCCTGTTTGAGTGCTCGGCCGACGGTTTGCGACGCTGAAAATATGGCTCTGAGATCTGGAAGATTTGCATTGTCAATCGGTGTCGGAACGGTAACGATGTAGAAGTCCACTTTCGCCAAAACACTTGGATCGCACTCGTAGCTGAGCGTTGAATGAGTCAGATCCGAATTTTCCAATTCGAGCGTGCGATCGACACCTGCGCGAAGTTCTTCGACCCTAACTCGGTCGATGTCGAACCCGACGACTTCGGTACCGGATCGCGCGAAAGCGACCGCCACAGGGAGACCGACATAGCCGAGTCCAATCACGGCAATCTTACGTTGATGTATCAAAGAAGAATTCCTGATCTAAACGTCCATCGCGAAACGTATTCTTTAGCCTTGGGTACGCGTTCCCGCAACACTGACGGCAATTCACTCAAGATAAGGCCGCCGATGAGCTTGCGACCCATCATGCATTAGAGTCAGCCGGCATCAAATTCATCGATGAAAACGGTGGTGACGCCGGGGTGCGTCTGCGGAAGCGCACGACGAAACGGGGCAATTAACCGCAGAACACTGTCCTACCTCCGCGGCAGATTTTGTCCGAATGCAGCAATTTAAGGTTAGGACTGCCCGACGCCAATTCCTACCGTTTGGTAGAAACGACGTAGACACTATCGGCATACCGGACGAACGACCTCACATAAGAAGATAGCGACTTTAAAAGCGTTGAAATTCGAATCAGCAATCTCGCCTTTGCCGATACCAATCTTAAATCTTCAGCCAAAAGGCCGAGCCCCCCGAAAGCTTCGGCGGTCACCGCGGTGGGACCGATATTTTGCTCGAATGTCTCACGCAGCGATGTCAGCGACCAATATCGCACGCGAAAGAGGCCACTGTTCATGTAATCGCGGCGTGTGCGCGTATAGGTCGATCGCAGGCCGCCTTTATTAGCCATTTGTATCTTCGCCCGCCCACCTTTCCGCAATACCCTGCCGAGCTCCGCGATCGCCATTTTGGCGTCGGTCTCAGAAAAATGCTGAAAGACGGAATATGAAAACGCACGTAGAAACAGGTCATTCTTAAGCGGCAGGAATCTTGCGTCGCCGCAGATAAAGCCCATGTCCAGTCCCTTACCGGAGAAAGCCCGTTGCGCAGCTAATAGTGCACCGAGCGACGGATCGATTCCTATGACTCGCCATCCTTTGCGCGCCGCTGAAACGGACCACCGCCCCCAATTCGAGCCGACATCGAGAAGAAGATCGCCATTACCTTTTTCGACGGGGATGTCAGGAATGGGATAGGTCTTCAGGCGGCCTACTAAATCTACATAACCCCAGCCCGATGTGGCGCCGACAAGATAAGAGACCGCAGCGTCGATCTCGGCTCCCGCAGTCCAATCCCGCTCGACGCCCCGTCTCTGTTCATCCGAAAGACCCAGTGAATCGACATAGAGCGGGTGACCAATTCCAGTTTCCGCCGCATTCAACGAGGCCTTTGCAATCCCAATTGTCTGTTCTATTTCGGCGAGCAGGAGAACCGGGACGCCGTCGACGATCGGATATTTGTGCCCGTGAGGACAGCAAAGCTGCTGGCCATCGAGATAGAGTTCAGCGCGATCCCGCGGGCACGCAAGGAGGCTGAGCAGATGGACGTCGATCGTCTTGGAGGGCGTTGTGACATCCATCCTTACGCGCCCCCAACACCAATCACACAGACAAAACCATAAGTAACCGGCACTTTTACCTCGTCGACGCCTTCGAAGGCATCATTGACAGCTGACGAACGCGCGGGCGGTTCCGCATTTAACGAAATCGCCTTGGCGGCGCGGCGCGGCCTTCGCGCCCCATGTGGCGATGTAAACACGCGACGGTGCGTAATGGGTAGGATCTGCTTTGGTTGCGTTGAACGCATAGTCATAGGCTTCGGTAAATTTGTGGTCATTTGCGAAGTCGCGGCGGTGGTACGATGTAAGACCCTCTTGATCATATCTGCGAGGATCTTTTTTGAATATCTCGTATCCTGCCTGTCCTAGGACGTTTCTAATTGCTGCCTTCATGCGATGCATCATATTGATCGCCATCAAGCTAGCCCTTTCTTGTGTCGCTCTCAGGTTGATGCCTCCACCATTCATAGGTCTGCCGGAGACCTTCTTCCAACGCCACGCTTGGCGCCCAGCCTGTGCTTCGCAGTAGCTTGTTGGCTCCGACGAGGCTTGGAGGATCGCCCAGCCGATCGAGGAGCGGGTCGAACCGGATGAGGTCCGCGCGGCCGCTGACACGGCCGAGTTCGCTGACGATATCAGCCAATAATGACGACTGCCCCGAGGATACGTTACACACGCCTGAGACGTCGCTGTCGATTAGGGCAATGAACCCGTGCGCGACATCTTCAACGTGCATGAAATCGCGCCGGAATTGGCCGCTCGACACCAATGCCTCCTGGCCGAGATTGAGCCGCCGGCAAACATAAGGAATGAAGCGTTGCGGGTTTTCGTGCGGCCCATAGGCGAAGAAGATTCGGCCGGTGCAGGCGGAAAAACCGAGATCGCGAGCGGCGGCCTGGAGCATCGCGGAATGCCGAAGCTTTATCTCCCCGTATAACGTCGTCGGCCGTTCGGGGGTACGGCCCTCGATCATCTCGCCGTGCGTCCAATCATATTCCGCGCAGGTTCCGACGGCGACAAAGCGCCGACCGCCGTGCTTGCCGAACGCTTCGGCAAGCCGCGCCCCCGCTTTCAGCCAGTTGAGATTCTCCGGGCTTGTCCAGTAGCTGTTATGCGCCGTGACCCACGCGGCATGGAGAATATGTGTCGGCCTGATAGATTCGATCAGACTTTGCGGAACATCGTTCTCTAGCAAATCGCCGACGTGCCAAGTCGCCCCTGATCCTTGACGTTCAAGCAGGCCGCCCGCCGAAGATGCGAGCGCGTGCACTTCGAAACCGGCTTCCAGCGCAGCCGCGAGACTATGCCGCCCGATAAAGCCGCGTGCGCCGGTGATCAACAATCGTTTCATTGGCCGATGATTCTTTGCTTTTCCATCTCTACTGCTTGCGAAACACTGTTTCGAGGTACTCGACGCCTTCCATCAATCGATTATCGGAGCCGAAGATCGGCGTTTTCTTTGCCTTCTCGGGAGGTTTCACACTCAGGAGAGTCTCGAAGTCTCCGGCGACCGGCGTGTCGCATAAACGAAAGTTGCTGTGGCGAATAATGAGGAGGCCGCCTGGCTTTAGGCAGCGTCCGAAATCCGACACGGCTTTCGCAAAGTCCTCGAAGCGGATGAGATGATCGCAACGCGTAACGCCGGGCGCGGCAAGATCGCCATGACGAAGCACCGCCATGGCGAAAATAGCATCGTATGAGGCGGTAGCCTCCGCACTTGTCGAGCTTGCAGTTTCGAAAGAGAGCGCCGCGTCGGGCGTCTGTTTCAAACACCACTGGCACTCCGCGATATTCCCCGGATTGATGTCGATGCCCTTGATTGCGGCACGCGGAAAATATTCGCGCAGCGAAAAGACCTCTTCGCCGGTTGAGCAGCCGTAGGATAGGATTCTGACTTCGCTGGCGGCGCCGAGTTGCTCCTGGACGAACCGGAATATGCGCGGATAGCGGTTCGCGACGGTCGTAGCGAAGGGCTGAAAGGCGCTGTTCGGCCTTACGAGACGCAGCCACCTCACATTCCGGTAAGGCCGGTCGACCGCGAGCCGCCAAAGCTCACGGATGGCCCGGATGACGAAAGCCGAGCGTATTTGATCGGCAATTTGACTTGGCTCACGAGCAATCATGCGCTGGGACTACCGTTGGCACCAGAATCGTCGCGACCGTTAGTTTCGGCATTCAATCAGGGTGACGTCTATCCGTTTGTCATTCCACTTGAAACGGACCGAACAGGTCTGTTGCGGCCGTGTTTCGAACATCTCACGAAAAGCAAAAAAGCGCGGCTTCGCATAGAACCCGCGCGGCGCGCGACCTGGCCGGGCCTCAAGAACACACCCCGCCGCGAGTTCCAAACGCAACCAAACCGCCACGCCGTTCACCGGACCGCCGCGGCTTATGAGGTTCCGGTCTGACACGCCACTCGGGGCAGGCAAGTCATCGGGCAACGTTGCACTCACCATCGACTCCGCCGCCGATCGCAGCACGATATCGGAATCGGCGGCGTCGAGAGACGTTCGCATCGATGCCAGATCGCGCAATGTGCTGACGTCGATGCCGGCTATCCGATCCGGCATCTCCCGATGCCATCGCCGAAAGTAAGCAAGTGCGCCTTCGAGCGAAACACGCAGAGGAATCGCAATCGCGCCAGGCTGAAGCAATCGCCTCGCTGAGCGTATGACCTCAAATGGCGTGAAACTGAACAGTTCGTCCGCAAAGAGATCGAGTATCAGGAGGTCCGCGGGCCTGGGCAAGTCTTCGCGCACGCGCAAATCATGCGCGGCGCTTGCGACCACCTTTATTCGTCCGCGAAATCCATTCCGCTGGATTATGTCTTCGGCAAACGCGGCTAGGATCTGGTCATTCTCGCAGGTCACAACGTTCGCGCCGGCCCGTGCCGCTAACATCGCCAAAATACCGCTGCCGGCACCGATTTCGAGCGCGAGCATTCCCGGCCGGACTACGGCGGCAATAGCCGCATCCCACGCAGCTATTCTTTCGCCATCCGTGGAAATCTGCAGGTGATATCTCGGCGTAACTGCGGTGAGTGCATGGCGGATGATTTCATTGTCCAGACCGTTGCCCATAGCGCGATTTTGCCGCCAGGCCCGCAGCGCAATGATGCTGGCGGCCTGCCGCTCGCCACGTTCGGCCATCTTTATGGCCAGGCCAGCGAGGCGGCCCGCTTGCTGGGGGACCGGCAATCGATCTATTGAATCAATGAAAATCTGCCACCACGCTGCGGGGCTACTGTGGGGCGGCGGTATCATCGCGGGACCGACCAGAAGTTAGCACCCCACAGCGGATCGGTCATTTCGTGCATTTCCACTCCTAAACAGCCACGATTCGGGACGTTTTGGGCAGTTTGTCGTAATCCACGGACCAATAATGGGATTTTGAGGCATCGGAGCCTCTTGGCGGCTTGGAGCCCTATGGCTCGGGGTCTAAGTTTCGAACACATAGGGACTATTGCTATTGAGCCACACTGCCCCGGAATTTTCACTAACCGGCAATGATTGATTGCCAATATTCGGCCTATTGAGTAATTATGAGACGATTCTTAGGGTAGGACATCGGCTTATGAGCAACGATTCGGTCTTTCTTCCGCATGAGGCCTCTGGCAGCACGGAGAGTGCCGCTGTTGCGACCCGGAAGACGTGGGCGACCCCGAAAGTGATCGAGGGCACCCTAATGCAGGACACGAACCACACTCCGGCGGGCACGCCTGACCACACCACGGCCAGCTAAGCATCATTGCTTCTCTCGAATCATTCGGTTCCTGTCGCGCTTGATTGCCGTCGGGTGTTTTTGAAGCTGATCTGTTCCAACCTTTCCTCTCCTTTTCTTCTCACGATCCTAGAAGATTATGCGACGCACGTGCGGGAGGTTTTCCGGCGGCGTTGCCAACAGGCGTTTGTGACGTGAGCGGACGTCTTGTTTCGGGATACAAGATGGCTCAAAGGATGTGCCACTTCACGGGGCCGGTCTTGGCATAACGCCACTAAATACGGCTAGATTTAGCCGCCGCGCCCCCCGCTTCGGAGCATAGAATTTCGTGAGCGCGATCGCCGGATTGTGGCGTTTCGACAATGGGCCGGAACCCGCCGCCGATTGCGCGCGCATGCTGGCGACCCAGCAAATCTATGGCCCGCACGACGGCCGGCAATGGTCCGATGGCTCGATCGCGATGGGACGCAGGCTGTTTCGCACGCTCCCGGAGGACGTGCACGATCGCCAGCCGTTGCAGAGCCGCGATGGCCGGCTGACGCTGGTCGCCGATGTCCGACTGGACAATCGAGATGAGCTTGGTAGCGAACTCAAGCTGGCACCGGGCGACGCCCGCCAACTCTGCGACGCGGCGATCCTGCTAGAATGCCTCGATCGCTGGGGCGAAGGCGCGCTAGACCGGCTGGTCGGCGATTTTGCCTTTGCGCTGTGGGATGCGAAAACGCGACAGTTGACACTCGCGCGCGACTTCCTCGGCGAACGGCCGCTGCATTACCACCGCGACAAAGATTTTATCGCCTTCGCCTCCATGCCCAAGGGTCTGCACGTTCTGGCCGAAATCCCGCCACTCCCTGACGAGCAGATGGTGGCCGAATTCCTCGCCTTGATGCCGCAGCGCGGGCCGCGGAGTTTCTTCGTGGGCGTGGATCGTGTCGAGCCAGGACATGTCGTTGCCGTGACCTGCGACCGCCTGTCGTCCCGGCGCCATTGGCAGCCGCAGCGGCCAAAGGCCGGGCGCGAGCAAGCCACCGATTATGTCGAGGGCATACGTTTCCACCTCGACCAGGCGACGCGATCGCGCCTGCGCGGCGCGATCGGCGCTGTCGGCAGCAATCTCAGTGCTGGTTTCGACAGCAGCGCGGTGACGGCCACGGCGGCGCGGCTCTCGGCGCCGACCGGTGGCAAGGTCATCGCGTTTACTGCGGTGCCACGCGAAGGCTATGACGGCCCCGATCCGAGAAATCGCTTCGGCGACGAAGGACCGCTCGCTGCGGCGACCGCCGCGATGTATCCGAACGTCGAACATGTGCTGATCCGCTCGGGCCCGGCGTCTCCACTTGGCGGAATCGATCGCAATTTTT
>Ga0206869_1062_pt1 | contig 22273 bp, 25 predicted proteins | sample Alteio_BWOrgCont_35_FD_152618 | JGI IMG/M metagenome (GOLD analysis project Ga0206869, IMG submission 152618) | Enriched cells from forest soil in Barre Woods Harvard Forest LTER site, Petersham, Massachusetts, United States -... | ecosystem: Environmental > Terrestrial > Soil > Temperate forest >... | reverse complement strand
ATGAGTCATGAGTTGCGCAGTCCGCTCAACGCCATCCTTGGCTTCGCGCAACTGATGGAGACTGCCACACCTTTGCCAACGCCCGCGCAGGCGGCGCGCATTGCTCAAATCCTTCAAGCCGGCTGGCATTTGCTCAAACTCATCAACGAAATACTGGACCTCGCCGTCATTGAATCCGGCAAAGTCTCCCTGTCCTTGGAACCCGTTTCGCTCGTCGACGTTATGTCCGAATGCCAGGCCATGATGGAGCCGCAAGCGCAACAGCGCGGCATTCACATGACTTTCCCCCTGTTCGAAGACCCGAGCTTTGTCTGGGCTGACCGCACTCGTTTAAAGCAAATTGTCATCAATCTGCTTTCCAACGCCATCAAATACAACAAAGAGCAGGGCACTGTGGTGGTGGAATGCACCGCCGTTGCCCTGCTACGCACCCGCATTAGCGTCAAAGATTCCGGCGCAGGATTGGTTCCGGAAAAACTCGCGCAACTTTTTCAACCATTCAATCGCCTCGGCCAGGAAGCAGGCGGTGTCGCCGGCACCGGCATCGGACTCGTGGTGACCAAACAACTGGCCGAACTGATGGACGGCATCTTGGGAGTGGAAAGCATTGTCGGCTCTGGCAGCGTCTTTTGGATTGAGTTGCTTTCGATGGCGGCGCCCACGCTGGCCTTAGGCGGGGTCGAGCCGCTCGCCGGTGCGCAACCTCGCCACCGAGCCGACACGCGCCAGTCCACCCTGCTCTATATAGAAGACAATCCGGCGAACATGATGCTCGTCGAGCAACTCATTGAACAACGTCCGGACATCAAACTGTTGACGGCGGTGAATGGACCACTCGGCATTGAACTGGCTCGTGCGACGCTGCCCGAGGTCATCCTGATGGACATCAATTTGCCCGGCATGAGCGGAATTGACGCCTTAAAAATCCTGCATGCCGATCCGGCCACAGCCCATATCCCTGTTGTTGCCTTGAGCGCCAACGCCATGCCCCGCGACATAGAGCTGGGCTTGGCCGCCGGATTTTTTCGCTACCTGACCAAGCCCATTAAAGTCAAAGAGTTCTTTGAAACACTGAACGAGGCGCTGGAATTTGCGGAAAAGTCTGTGGCCCAAATCCCCTAACCCGGGATTCTTGTGATGATTAGTTCATCGGACATACTTAAGGCGAGCATCCTGATCGTGGACGATCTGGCCGCCAATGTCATGTTGCTGGAGCAAATGCTGCGCGGGGCCGGCTACGTTAACATCACCACCACGCGGGATCCGCACTGGGTCGCCGAGTTGCACCGCAAGAACCGTTTCGATTTAATTCTGCTCGATCTGCATATGCCCGATATGGACGGATTCCAAGTCATGGAACGTCTAAAGGAAATCGAAACGGGCGGGTATCTTCCCGTTCTGGTTTTGACGGCCCAGCCGGACAAGAAACTGCTTGCCCTGAAAAGCGGGGCGAAGGATTTCGTGAGCAAACCGTTCGACCTCGCCGAAGTCCTGCTCCGGGTACACAACATGCTTGAAGTCCGCCTGCTGCACTTGGAAACGAAAAAGCTTTATGAGCAAGTCGTGGCTGAGCAAAAGCGATCGTTCGAATTGACGGCTCAACCGGGCGCGATGGTCGGCGTGGGAAAAGGAGTGCGCGTTTCCACACCTTGGTTTCAAAGCTTAAAACTCCGGCTTCGCTGGCTGCAGGTCAACATGCTTACCTCCTTTCTCGCCGCCGCCGTGGTCGGCCTCTTTCAGGGGACGATTGACCGGCTGCTGGTACTCACCATTTTCATGCCGGTGCTCTATGATCAGTCGGGTAACGCCGGCAGCCAGGCGCTGGCTATCACCCTGCGCGGGATGATCCTGGGCGATTTGAAACCGGGCAAGGAAAGGGCGCAGATACTTAAAGAAGCCATGCTCGGTTTGCTGAATGGCGCACTTGTGGGGATGGTGGCGGGGCTGGGCATGTTTGCAATCGCCACCTTCAAGCATTTGCCCAGCGCCCTAATGCTCGGGGTGGTCGTATTCCTCGCCATGATCGGCAGTTGTGTCATTAGCGGCATTAGCGGTGCCATCGTGCCTCTTATCCTGAAGCGCTGCGGCGCCGACCCAGTTACTGCTTCCAGTATATTCCTCACCACCGCCACCAGCGTCGCGAGCATGGGGTTGTTTTTAGGTTTGGCGCGACTGCTGGTAAATTAAGGCCGGCCACGACGGACAGTTTTCTACCGCGATACTCAGTCGATTAATTCTCCCTCGCGATTGGCTTCACGCATTTGGTCGAGCGCCGCTTCCCTGCCCCCTTCCTCGACGAGCCTTTCCACGTCGCTGCGCCCTTCGTCATCCTCATCGTCGCCGGAAGGCACATGCACTCTGTATCCGATGGAGTTTGGCAGTGAATCCCAGCGTACAGAATTGATAGTCGGCCTCCGCGCAGCCTCTTTCGCATTCGTGTCCGATTCACCCTTTAAGTCCCGTTTGGCCTGTTCCCAATCAGCTTTGGACACGTCGTGCGCAGAACGACCGTTGATCGCTGCCAATTCCACCGCCCGTTCCCGAGCGAGCTTCCTGGTCACTAGGCTGGGGCTGAATGGATCAGCGGTCAAAGCAGCTTGCTTGGGCGGGTTTAATTTCAAGGATTTCGCCAGCCGGGTATTATACTCCGGCTTTTGACTTTTCTCCATGGACCGATTTGCATATTTCATACTATCACAGTAAGCTAAGCCACCGTGCGCTCGCAATGGGGTGAAACCCGACTAAATTCAGGAATTCTGTATCCTCTTTCTTTATTTTTCGCCACTGGTAGGGTTTCACCCCATAGCTATTCGGCGAAGGCTTGTGTTTAATGGCTAGAACCGCCGACCGATGATCAACACAAGCGCTCCTATGAAAAGCGTCCGTACAAGATTATCCGCTCGCTATCTTGCGGCACTTCGCACTCATCTCGGCCTAAAAGGCCCGGTAAATAGCGGGAGCGCGCAAAAGCTGGGCCACGCCGCGTTGGCTGACGGCCTGGCGACGTTGGATCTGGCCCTGATGCATGAATCTGCTGTGGCCACTCTGGCGTCATCGCACGATTTCGCCAAGACCAGCAATGGCGCACTCAAGCGAGCAGGCTGGTTTTTCACCCAAGCCCTCATTCCCCTGGAAATTGCCCATCGCACCACACGGGAGACCAATCAACATTTGCAGCGACACGCCGCCGCCCTGGCTAAAGGCAATCGCCAGTTGCAACGTGAAGTCAAACGACGCCAAAAGGGCGAGATAGTCATTCGCAAAGGCAAGGATCAGTATCGAAAACTTTTCCTGCAATCCCAGATCATGCAGAAAAAGCTCCGTCAACTGACGCGTCAGATTATTATGGCGCAGGAGGAGGAGCGGAAAGAGATCAGCCGGGAATTGCATGACGAGGTTGTGCAAACGCTGGTCGGCATCAATGTCGCGCTGACGGGGCTCGGCAAGGGAGCCGACGTGGATGCGCAGACCCTGAAATCAAAAATTGCCCGCACCCAGCGGCTGGTGGAAAATTCGGTGAATGCCGTCCACCGATTTGCCCGTGAACTGCGACCGGCGGTGCTGGACGACCTCGGGCTGATCCCTGCGCTCCATGCGTATAGCAAGAGCCTGGCTGAGCGAAAAAAACTCCGGATTCAGATGACGGCGTTTGGCGGAGTCGAGGCCTTGGGCGCCGCCAAGCGCACGGTGCTGTTCCGTGTGGCGCAGGAAGCGCTCACGAACGTCGCCCGCCACGCCCATGCCACCCAGGTTCGGATGAGCATCACGGAGATTTCGGGTGCGATTCGGATGGAGATCAACGACAACGGCAAATCCTTTCCCGTGGCAAAAACCCTCGCGGCAAACACGAACAAGCGCCTGGGCCTGCTCGGCATGAAAGAACGCGTCGAGATGGTCGGCGGAAACCTGGCAATTGAATCCAAACCCGGCCATGGCACGACTGTACGAGCCGAAATTCCCTTTAATCAAGAGAAAGTCAAAAAATGAAAACCACCAAAAAAATTTCCGTCTTAGTGGCTGATGATCACATCGTCGTCCGGGAGGGCCTGTGCTCGCTTCTGAACGCGGATGAGAATTTTCGGGTCGTCGGCGAGACGCGAACAGGGCGGGAGGCAGTTGAACTGACGCTGGCGTTGCGGCCGGATGTCGTCCTGATGGACATTGCCATGCCGGTGCTCAATGGCTTGGAAGCAACGAAACAAATCCTCGCCACCGACCCTGCGGCCAAAGTACTCATTCTTTCCGCCTACAGCGACGACGAGTACGTCATGCGCACCACTGCGGCGGGCGCGGTCGGATTTCTGGAAAAACAGACCTCGGCGGCGATTCTAACCAAGGCGATTCACGAAGTGGCCAAAGGAAACACCTTTTTCAGCCCAACCATTGCCAGGCACCTGCACATTAGCCAAAATAAGCCACTCGACCGACATGGCTTACCCAAGGCCAACGCCGCTCACTTGACTCCACGTGAGTCGGAGGTGCTCCAATTGGTGGCCGAAGGCATGGCCAACCGACAGATCGGAGCGGATCTGGGTATCAGCGTCAAAACGGTGGAGAAACACCGGCAGCACCTGATGGACAAACTTAATATCCATGATACCGCCGGGCTTACTCGCCATGCCATCGCCACCGGCGTCATCGAAAGCGGTGTCCGGCTGACCATCATGTAAAATTGGCTGCAAGTTTAAGTGTCTGGCTGGCGGCAAAGGTCATTCGTTTTTTGCCAAGGGCGGGTAACACCCCATAGCAGTGGAGACTCAATGGGTGTATTCTCCCCCTGTGAAAATCAAAGGCCTGATCTCGTTGCCGGTTATTGCATTCGTCGCGCTGTTTGGCGTCCCATCGACCACGTTTGCCCAATCCATTTTAAAATCGGCGGATGGCTTCACGTTACTCGGCAACACAAGTATAACCAGCACCGGTCCCACGACTATCACCGGCGGAAACGTCGGTTTGTCGCCAACCGCCACCAGCAGTATCACAGGCTTTCTTGTTACTGATGGCGGCCAGGCGGTGATTACACCACCCGGAGGTGTCATTGACACCGGCGCAGTTACCCAACAGGCGATGACTGACCTGATGACTGTCGCCTCGGATTTGAACCTCATGACAACCAAGCGCAATTTAACCGGCCTGGATCTCGGCGGCCTGGTCCTGACTCCGGGCGTATATACGTATGACGGTACGGCGGCCCAGTTGGCGGACACAACACTCACACTCGACGCCAAGGGACAAAATGATGCGTACTGGGTATTCAATATCAGCACCACACTCACCACCGGCGCGAATGCGAATGTTACGGTGAGCAATCTTGGTTCCAATTTTGGCGCCGACGATGGCATTTACTGGAATGTTGGGGCAGCTGTTTCCATTGGTGCCGACAATTTGATGGCTGGCAATTACCTGGCAGGAACCAGCATCACGATTGGTACCACCACCACAGGTAACTCACGCGTGATGGCGGAGGTAGGTGCCATCACCCTCGACAGCGATAACATCATTTCGAACGGTGGACCCGGCGGCAACTCCTGGGATAGCGGCTTGATGTATCACCTCGGCAGCATTGCGCCCATACCCGAGCCGGGCGCAATTCTTTGGCTGGTGCCCTTGGGTGCCTTGGGTCTGGCCTTCTGGGGTCGCCGGTCATTGGCAAAGATGATTCATCGCAAAGGCTCAAAGAGAGTTCGCCGCAAAATCTATATTTACGGCGCGTAGGTTAAAAAGCCCTCCCAAACACCTATAAAGTTTTTGCATCGCCGGTTAGCCACGAAGTAGCAATGAAATTCTGGAAGGTCATTTTGTTCGGGCTAATGGCCTGGTCTTGCATAGGTCTTGTGCTGGGCCAGGAGGAAAAGAAATCGAGCTATGCGCCAGTCGTCTTGACCGAGGAGTTTTCCGCCACGATGTCCCGAATGAAAGCGGAGAAGTCTGGCGTGATGAAAAGACAGCTGGAATTTTTGCAAGACCGCTACGATTTGCGCAACGACCCCTCGCCAAGCGTTACCATGACCCGGGGCAAGCCCATTCAACAAGGCATCCGCGTGAAGCTTCCACCCGGCCTAAGCTGGGAAAAGCTGACAGCGATGGCTCCGGCGGAGATTCGCGATGGCGATTATTTTCCGCAGGGATTTCTGCCATTGCCGCATCCCAATCATTCGCAGGGCGGCATGGTCTTTCCCCATTTTGAAATTGATGAAATCAAAAAACAGGAAGGACGGGACTTGACCCGGTTCGACCTGGATTTTGATTTGCCAGACCACTTCCTCCCGGAATTTCCTGCGCCGATGTTTTTGACCACGCGCCCGGACTTGGGCGACGTTTCGCAAGGCAAACTGGTGACCAGCGATAATTTCTTTGAATTATTCGACGGGATTTTGAACCCTAAACAAATTGAAGGACTGCGGCTTCTGGTGACTCCGTTTCCGCAGCAACAGTTTAATGATACCAGCGATCGCCGTTCCGAACGGCCCTCCCGCGGCGTTTCCTGCTTTGATTGCCACGCCAACGGCCATACCAACGGCGCAACTCATTTGTCCGGCGACACACGTCCGCAGGAATACCGGCATCGGATAGACACACCGTCGTTGCGAGGTTTGTATGTTCAGCGGCTGTTCGGTTCGCAGCGGGCTTTGAAAACCGTGGAGGATTTTACCGAGTTTGAACAACGCGGAGCCTATTTTGACGGCGACCCCGTTCTGGCGGAAAAAGCGGGGGTGAACATCCTCGAACGTGGCAGCCAGGTTCAGTTTATGGCGGAGTTTGAGGAACTGCTGGATTTTCCACCTGCGCCAAAACTTGATGTTTTCGGGAAATTAGATCCGGCCAAAGCCTCCGCAACGGAACTCCGAGGCCAGGAAATCTTTTTCGGCAAAGGGCAATGCTCAACTTGTCACACCCCGCCGTATTACACCGACAACTCCATGCACAACCTGCAGGCGGAACGGTTCTTCAAGCCTAGGATGATCAACAACCTCATGGCTGTTGCGGACGGTCCCATCAAAACGTTTCCCCTGCGGGGGATTAAAGATTCCCCTCCTTACCTTCACGATGGCCGCCTCCTGACGCTGGAGGACACGGTGGAATATTTTAACCTGATTCTTGGCACAAAACTGACTGCTGAAGAGAAAACCGATCTCGTGGCTTTTCTGCGAACGTTGTGAGCCTAGCCATGCCCCAAGCTGAGCATTCCCCAAAAATATCGAAGCGAGTTACCCTGGTAGGGTATCACCTAATAGCGGAGTTACCATTAATCTTATATAATGTTGCCGAACTTGAAAATATTTTTCCGCAACGTGGCAGCAACAAACTATTCAAACCGATTAATTATGAAAACTCTCGAAATTAAGGGCGACTGGAACGTCATCAAGGGCAAACTAAAACAAAAATGGGCCGCCCTGACCGATAACGATCTGCAATTCGCCGAGGGCCAGCACGACATCTTGTGTGGCCGAATTCAGAAGCTTACCGGCGAGAGCCTGGAAGCAGTCGAGAAGGCCGTCAGAGAAGCCGCCGCCTACTCCTGCGGCTGCGAGTAAGCTGTCGCCCATCCGGCCAGTCCGGGATTATCCCAAAGTGACAGCCGGTCCATAGTAAATCAAATTTCAGCGTGAATGCCGATGACTCACAAACCCTGGTTAAATTATCTGCGTCGAATGCTGGGCAGCTTGTTATTGGTTTTGGCCTGCATGCCTTGCGGCGCTCTCGCGCAATTTATGGACACGTTTGACACGAATGACCCGGCCTGGGTTACCGACCGCTATGCGCCAGCCGCATTTCAATCGGCGTCGTTTCTTGGCGGCAACGTCCTTCAACTCACCATCGACCAAACGGGAAGCACCCTCAATCGGCCATCACCCACCTATAGCGCGTCTTTTTACAATACCCAAGGGGATCAGCGCCCGGTCGGCATCGTCGGCGATTGGTCGCTCAGCGCGAATGTCTTTGTTTCTTCAGCGTTCGACACGACCACCGGCCAACTCGTGGAAACGGATCTTTGGGGCCACACAGGCACCACACCCAGCGATGGCGATTATACTGTCATGGGTTTTACCAATGCCAGCCCCACCGAACCGCTCAATCCCGCTGCGCTCGACCGCTCACCCCGTTTTCAAATCTTTGACGGGACTACTGCCGACCCCACCAATTGGTTTGATGCCGGACTGCCGGGGGACTTTACCTTTAATGCCTGGCATACTCTTGACATTACTTTTACCGGTACAACGACAGAATATTTGATCGATGGAATCGTAGTATACGCCCAGCCCACCACGGATGACAATCTGCAGACAGCCTTTATAGAAGCATACAATTTCGGCCAAACCGACTCAAACGGATTGAATAGCTACTCGGTGTATTGGGACAATGCCATCGCCGCCGTCCCGGAACCCGCGAACTTTGCGCTGATCGCCGGGCTGGCTGTACTCGGATTGGTGTGGAAACGTCGTGCACATCCAAAAAGCTTATGAACGCCTTCAGCACCGTCGGGAAACCAGTCGCCAAACCAAATGTCGGCAGGCAGGTCATTCGCACAGTGAGAAATGCACTCAAAAACCCTTTGATTCGCTCCGGCCTTTTGCTCGGCGCCGGGTTTGGCGGTTTGGCAGACGGGATTGTTCTTCACTCGATTCTCGGCTGGCATCACATGATTTGTTATTCCATGGACTGCCAGCCCACCACCGTTGCTCAACTGCAACTGGAAAACACCCAGGACGGCTATTTTTTGCTCGTGGTCTGGCTGATGGTACTGACCGGAACGGCGATGCTGTTTCACGCTGTGCGCGCCGAAGGGTCGGAAGCAAACGGCCGGGTTTTGCTGGGCTCCATGCTGGCAGGGTGCGGCACCTTTAATTTCCTGGAAGGACTGATCAACCATCAGATACTCGGCCTGCATCATGTGGTCCCCGGCAGCCCACATCAGTTTCTGTTCGATATGCTTTACCTCGCGAATGGTGTGCTGTTTTTCGCGGTAGGTGTCTGGCTTATCGGGTCACGCCGGAACGAAAGACAACGGCGATACTGTCAATAAGCACAATCCACGATACCACCAAAAAATCGTTTCTCGAAATTAACTGCCTGCCGGAACGGAGATTTGGGTGAAACGCGGTAGGGTTACACCTCATGGCGAAATGTTTGCCGATGACGTAATCTCCCTCACGCACATTACGCGAAGACATTTTCGCCATCATCATGGCGGCAATGAGCAAGCAAAAACAACCCATCAAATATTATGAACTCCCTCGAAATTAAAGGCGACTGGAACATCGTCAAAGGCAAGTTGAAAGAAAAATGGTCTCACCTGACAGAAGACGACCTCCAATTCGTCGAGGGCCAACACGATATCCTTTTTGGCCGGATTCAAAAGCGCACCGGCGAAACCATGGATGCGGTCCAAAAAGCCGTCAAAGACGCCTGCACTTGCTGCGGAGCATAAGACACGCATTACTCTCGCATCAAGAGCGGGTAGGGTTACGCCCCATAGCGGTCGGTGCGCCGATAGCGTATGCTCCAAATGTATTCTCCACGCCAACTTTATCAGAATCAAAAATCTATTAGTTCTGTTCGCGTTCATCACCTGACTCTGGGGCTGGATTCATCGAATCAATCAAACCCAAACTGCCATCGTTCCAATTCGAAATTCCATCAAACCATGCCCTCACTCGCATTTAACGCTCACACTTCCTTTGATCCAAGTCACGATTTGTATTCGGATCTTATGCTCTTGGAAATGCTGAACACGCATGAACAATTAATTGTCGAGCTTCGACTCAAGGGACCCAAGGGCATCACCGCCTTGAATCAAGACAGGGATCTGATTGACCGGCATGAACAAACCGCGACGCGGCTCCGGGCGCATCTTAAAAGCCTGGCGCGAATCCCGCTTGCAGCTACTTACCCGCTCGCTCCCGTCATCCAGCTCCAGCCGTATCTCACATGAAAACCAACATTGCGTTCCCACCTGCAAGCTCAAGAAAAGGCGCCCGTCTGATTTTTTCCCTCCGAACCTTCTTTCATTTGACCCATCCTACTACTCATTTTTATGAATAACATCCAAAATACAGCCACTCACACACCCAAAGAACTTCTCGCCGAGTTGCAAGCGCTCGTGTCCGAAGCCGAAACGATGATCGCGGGGTCTTTCACGGAACATTCCGACGAAGCCATCTGCAATTTTCGCGAACGCTTTAGCGCCGCACAGGAACGGTTCAACGACATTTACGAAGGCACCAAGAAAAAGGTCGTTGCCGGAGCCAAGTACACCGACAAGACCATTCGCGAAAATCCCTATCAGTCGCTCGCGGTAGCGCTTGGCGTCGGGGCGCTCTTGGGCGGGCTCGTGGGCATGCTCATCGGTCGCAACAGCAAATAGCCTTCCAACTATGAAGAAGTCCGCTCAACCAGCTCCGGCTGGTTATCTCGCTTCCCTCCGGTCGCTAGGGGATGGCCTCCTGGCGACTGTGCAGGAGCGGGCGGAGCTGTTTTCAATCGAGCTGCAGGAGGAGAAGTTTCGCCTGGTGCAAATGTTTGTATGGTTCAGCGCGGTTTTCTATACCGCTATGATGGCCGTCACCTTTGCCAGCCTAACACTGGTATTTTTGTTTTGGAATACTGCCCGGCTCGCCGTCCTCGGCGGTTTGGCGGCATTCTACATTGTCTTACTGCTTTCCGTCGTCATTGCGTTTAGGCGTTACCTGGCGCGCCAACCAGCGCCATTTACCGGCACGCGATTTGAACTCAACGAAGACCGCGCATGTATCCGCAACAGGAACTAGCCCTGCTGGCAGACCGCAAGACCATCTTGCGGCAGGGCATTACTCGGCGACGTGATCAATGCGTGGCGGACGCCATCCGCGTGACGAAGCCCCTGGAATTGCTGGACCGGGCGCTGATCCTCTGGAGACGTATTCCTCCGCTGGTGAAACTGGCCGCGATACCGTTGGGCTTGCTGGTCATCAAACGCACAATTTTCCCAAAGCGAAAGATAAATATCTTCGGCTCCTTGCTGCGCTGGGGTTCAGTCGTCTATGGCGCGATGGGAAGCATCCGCACGGCGAGCAAAGGACAATCAGGAACTGTCCAGTAGCCGATAATGTTTGTCATGCCATGACCGTGTTTAAGTGGCAGTTGCCATCGCTGAGATCTCACTTTTGCGAACCCGCTATCTCGATATTATTTGATTCCCGCAAAGCTGATACTTTGCGCACATTGACATGCGTGAACAATTCCTGCACGTCTACAATTTTCAAAAAAGATCAGGTGTGGTGTGGACTTTTTCATGAGGTGCGTTGTCGCGATGGTTGCCCAAAACGCAGCAGACAACATTTTTGAATTCCAGCATATTCTGATAATTTTCCAATCTTTTGCGGCATTTGCGTTGTTCCGATACATCAGTATCAATAAATCCAAGGGCTGCACTTATATGGCATTACCCGTCTTAATATGTCCCTAATTTATTTGCAAATTAGAGTTAAATTGAGAATTTTCTCGTAAAAAAGCTGGTGTAAAAGCATCTTTTTGATCCACTATCAGACTCTGACTCAATTTGTCTAGGTTCGAATCCTAGCCGGGCAACCAATTTGAGGGTGCGGCACTGCGTGCCGTATTTGGCATTTTCATGAACCTCGCCGATTACCGTCGTGACTACACACAGGCCGGGTTGGAGCAAGCCGACCTGGCGCCCGACCCCGTTGCGCAGTTCCGTCGTTGGTTCGAGCAAGCAACGAAGGCTGGTCTCGTTGAGCCCAACGCCATGACCTTGGCCACAGTGGGCGCAGATGGCCGGCCCAGCGCGCGCATCGTGCTGCTCAAATCGTTCGACGAACGTGGGCTGGTGTTCTACACGAATTTTGAAAGCCGCAAATCCCGCGAAATCGCCGCCAATGCGCGAGTCGCGCTGCTGTTTGCGTGGATAGAATTGGAGCGACAGGTATCCATCGAAGGCGTGGCGGAGAAGGTCTCGGAAGCGGAGTCGGCGGCCTATTTCGCCCAGCGGCCCTATGGGAACCAGCTCGGCGCGTGGGTCTCAGAGCAAAGCAGCGTCATCACCTCGCGATCCAAGCTGGAAAAGAAGCTGGAGGAGTTGAAGCGCCAATTCCCCGAAGGAAAAGTGCCGCACCCGCCGCACTGGGGCGGGTTCCGCGTCACGCCCAGCGTGTGGGAATTCTGGCAGGGTCGCCCGAGCCGCCTGCATGACCGCCTGCGCTACCGACGCGAAGCCGGCGGCGCGTGGGCCATTGAGCGTTTGTCCCCGTAAATGTTTTTATGAATTCCATCCGACTTGGCATCCTGGGCATGGGCAGCATGGGCGCGGTGCATGCGCGCAATATCTTGGACGGCAAAATTTCCCGCGTCCGCCTGGCAGCGGTGTGCGACCGCAACATGGAAAAACTGACGGCCTACGCGCCGGCCAGGGCCTATACCGACCCAGCCGCGATGTTCGCCTCCAAGGAAATTGACGCCGTACTCATCGTCACACCGCATTTTGACCATACGGCCTCCGGCATCGCCGCGTTGCAGGCGGGCTTGCATGTGCTTACGGAAAAACCCATTTCCGTCCATAAGGCCGACGCCTTACGCCTGCTGGCGACGCACAAAAACCCGAAACAAGTCTTCGCAGTGATGTTCAACCAGCGCACTGACCCGCGCTACCGCCATTTGCGCAAGCTCATCCAATCCGGCGAACTCGGTGCGGTACGGCGCATCAATTGGACCATTACGGACTGGTTCCGCACGCAGGCCTATTACGGTGCGGGCAGCTGGCGTGCGACGTGGGCGGGCGAAGGCGGCGGCGTGCTGCTCAACCAAAGCCCGCACCAATTGGATTTGTGGTGGTGGCTCTTTGGACAACCCGCGCGCGTGCGGGCCTTTTGCCAGTTCGGGCGTTTTCATAAAATTGAGGTTGAGGACAGCGTCACCGCCATTATGGAATACGCGGACGGCGCGCAGGGCGTGTTTATCACCACCACTGGCGAAGCACCCGGCACCAACCGCCTCGAAGTCGCCGCCGACCGCGGCAAAGTCATCATCGAAGGCTTGAACCTCAAGTGGACACGCACGGAGGCGCCCGTGGCCGAGTGGTGCGCCCAGCACCCCAAGGGTTTTGAAGCTCCGGCCACGACGCAGCGGGACACGGCGTTTGAAAACACCGGCGGGCAGCATATCGAAATTTTGCAAAATTTTGCCGACGCGATTCTCGACGGCGCGCCATTGATTGCCCCCGCCGCCGAAGGCATCCACTCGGTGGAACTATCCAACGCGATGTTGCATTCGACGTTCACCAACAAGACTGTGCCGCTGCCGCTCGACGCCGCCGACTATGAATCGGAGTTGAAGAAGAAAATTTCCCGCAGCGCCGCCACCCGCAAAAAATCATGAGCGCCAAAGAAGGTCACAACTACGCCCCCGAGGGCAAACCCCAGCCGGTCGTCAAACCCGGCGAATTCGTCTTCGCCGCCTCGTATTACGACCACGGTCATATTCACGGTCAGATCAACGGCCTCACCGAGGCCGGCGGCACGCTGAAATATGTTTACGACCCCGACCCCGCGCGTTGCGCGCAGACTCTGCAAAAATTCCCCTGCGCCAAGCTCGTGGACTCGTTCGATCGCATTCTCGACGACCCGCAAGTACACCTCGTCACCGCCGCGGCCATCCCCAGCGAACGCTGCGCCATCGGGCTGAAAACGATGTCTGCGGGCAAGGATTACTTCACCGACAAATCGCCGTTTACGACATTGGAGCAACTGGCCGAAGCGCGGAAGGCTGTGGCAAAAACCAAGCGCAAATACATGGTTTATTTTAGTGAGCGCCTGCATGTGGAGTCCGCCTGGCACGCGGGAGAGCTGGTGCGCCAGGGCGCGATTGGAAGAGTGCTGCAAGTGCTGTTGCTCGCACCACACCGGTTATCCAAAGCCAACCGGCCGGCGTGGTTTTTCGACAAGGCCAAATACGGCGGCATTATCACGGACATTGGTTCGCACCAATTCGAACAATTCCTGGCCTTCACCAACGCGCGCGCGGCCAAGATTAATTTTGCGCGGGTGGATAATTTCGACAACTTGGACAAGCCCGGCTTTGAGGACTTTGGCGAGGCATCGTTGACTACCGACAGCGGCGCGTCGTGCTATTGTCGGTTGGATTGGTTTACGCCCACCGGTTCGCACGCCTGGGGCGATGGACGGCTTTTCATCCTCAGCACGGAAGGGATGCTCGAAGTCCGCAAATACATGGAGATCACCCAGCCGGGCAAACAGGACCAAATTTACCTCGTGGATAAACAAGGTGAACAGGTCATAGATTGCCGGGGTAAAATCGGCTTTCCGTTTTTTGGCCAGTTCATCCTCGATGTGCTGAACCGCACGGAGAAAGCCATGACGCAGGAACACGCTTTCCTCGCCGCCGAGCTATCCATGCAGGCGCAAAAGATTGCGGACGAACGGCGCAGCCGTCCGTAATTTTGTGAAAGGAGCGGACCAGACGGTCGCTCAACCCCACAAGCGCTTCTTGTGGCGATGCGCTTTGGAGCGTTTGCGGCGCTTGTGCTTGTTCATCTTCAAGCGACGCTTTTTCTTGAGGTTACCCATGGGATTAAAAACTTAAAACAACGGCATTGCGCAGTGGCAATCGGGTGTAAAGAGGGATTTTGGGGGCTGGATCTGGACTTGGCTGAAGGGGCGAAAAGCACCCGCCCGCCGCTTTTTACAGCGGCGGGCGGGCAATCCTTTAGCAGCTAGACCTAAACCAGGGGTTTACTTGAGGTGGTTGGAAACCAACTTGGTCATCTCGAACATGCTCACGGTGCCTTTGCCATTAAACACTGCTTTCAGTGCGGCGTCGGCATTGATGTTGCGCTTGTTCTTCTTGTCTTGCAGACCATGTTTCTTGATGTAAACCCAGAGCTTTTTGGTCAGCTCGGTACGCGGAAGGGGCGTGGCGCCCACGACCGCGGCAAGTTTATCGTCCGGAGTTACCGGCTTCATGAAGGCGGAATTCTTAGCAGGTTTTTTAGACATACGCGGGCATTCAAGGGGGCGCGGCACACGGACGCAACATAAATTTTGTAATATTCTCCGAGGGGAAAACACCCCATTTGCCTCCTAAAATTTCCCATTTGTAAAGGATCTTTTTCTTTCTCCGAAAAACTTAACCCCAAGGATATGTTTTGTCATTTAAACCTACATGGCCGATTTTATCTCATCCAAAAATTGGTGCCAGAGGGCGGATTTGAACCGCCGACCAAAGGCTTATGAGTCCTCTGCTCTACCCCTGAGCTACTCTGGCGTAGTGACCGCAACAAGTGACCGTTGCCGCCGCAAGCCGGACACGTTATACAATTCCCCGCGTTGCCGTCAAGGATGCGTGCATTCTTCGCTGTGGTCCCGGCTTGCCTTCGGGCAAGCAATTGCAATGCTGAATAAACCATGCTCACCCTATGGCCCGCAGCGGACAGAGGCCAATTCCAGCTCGACTGGTTGGACTCGCATCACACGTTTTCCTTTGGCGAATTTTACGATCCAGCCAAAGTTCACTGGCGCAGCTTGCGCGTGCTAAACGACGACCGCATCGGGCCCAATGGTGGCTTCCCGCTGCATCCGCATCGCGACATGGAAATCTTTTCCTACGTGGACGAAGGCGCACTGGAACATAAAGATTCCCTTGGGAATACCGCGCAGGTAACACCAGGACGCGTGCAACTGATGAGTGCGGGCACTGGCGTGCGCCATAGTGAATATAATCCGTCGTCCACCACCACGACACACCTTTTGCAAATCTGGTTTATGCCCAAGGCACCTGGCGGCACACCCAATTATCAAGAACTCACTTATTCGGAAAAGGACCGGGCAAACCGTTTGAAGTTGCTCGCCGACCCACAAGGCGCTGATGGCGCGATGACCATCCGCCAAGCTGTCCGCATTTACACCGCAACCTTGGCCAAAGGCAAAGAGCTATCGTTGCCGCTGTCTGCAAAACAAGGCGGGTGGCTGCAATTGGTGAAGGGCGCGTTGACCCTCGCGCCCTCCGGCCTAAAAGTTGCACCCGGCGATGGATGTGCGTATGAGAACGAGCCCAGCCCCACAGCCAAGGCAAATGTCGACAGCGAATTTCTCTGGTTTGTCTTTGATTGATATTTTATTTATATCAGCACCATGCCCAATTCATACACTCCCCCGCCCTTCCTGGTTGATTTGCTGCAAGCCCGCTCGCCCACTGGCGCAGAGTTCGAAGCTCAAGTAGTAGTTGACCGCTATGTGCGGCCCGCTGCGGATCAATACGAGAAAGACGCCTTGGGCAACCGCATTGCCACACTCAACCCAGCCGGCAATCCCTGTTTGTTACTAGCAGGGCATATGGATGAACTGGGCCTGATTATCAAATTTGTGGATAAAGACGGTTTTCTCTATTTCGACACATTAGGAGGACATGACCGGGGCGTGATTTCCGGCCGACGCGTAAATATTTTAACCAAGGATGGCATTGTCAAGGGTGTGACGGGGAAACGCGCCATCCATTTGATGAACCAAAAGGAGCGCGAGGCACTGCCCGAGGTCCACCAAATCTGGATTGATATCGGCGCGAAGAGCCGCAAGGACGCGATGAAGCGTGTGCGCCTCGGCGATCCGGCGGTGTATGATGTGGGTTTTGAGTTATTGTATGGCAGCGTCGGCGCGGCGCGCGCGTTTGATAATAAAACGGGCTGCTTTGTGGTTTGTGAAACACTGCGCCGCTTGTCCGAACGGCGCAAGAAACTCAAGGCAAAGATAGTTTCCGTCGCCACCACCCAGGAGGAAATCGGCACACGTGGCGCCATTACTGCCGGCTACTCGGTGAACCCCGACATCGCCATTGCGGTGGATGTTTCGCATGCGACGGACTGCCCCGACTCCGACCACAAACGTTTTGGCGAATACAAACTCGGTGGCGGTCCCATCCTGGCGCGCGGTCCGAATATCAACCCATTGGTTTTCGACCGCTTGGTGGAATGCGCCGACAAAAATAAAATTCCTTATCAAATTGAAACCGAGTCCATGCCCACTGGCACGGATGCCCGCGCGCTGCAAATGGCCCGCTCCGGGGTGGCCACCGGCCTTGTCGGCATCCCTTTACGTTACATGCATACCCCCGGCGAAGTCGTGGATTTGGAAGACATTGAAAAATGCGTGCGTCTGCTGGAAGCCTTTGCCCTGAGCCTCAAACCCGGCGAGAAGATGCATTTTTAGTTCTCTTTAACCGCACCAACATGTGATCCAATAATTCCTGCAGTTGCGGCCATTCCTCAAATTTGGTCGCGCGCAACAAAGCTAAATAAACCAGGATGGAAACGGGGATGAGCAGCACGACGGCGGTAAAATCGCTGGGGCGCAGGTGAAAGAGCCAGGCGGCTTTGTCATTGCTCAGCACAGATTGAAGCCCCCACCAACCGGCGAAAGTAAACGCCAACATCCCAGCACCAGCCAGGCTGACAGCAATGGCTGCTCGACGAATCGGAGGGCTGGCCAGGGCCGTGCCACGATGCAGCAACAGGCGTTGCAGCATATAGGCTTGGAACATGGACGAAGCGAGATTCGCCATTGCCAGGCCACGCGCGCCGAAAGGGCGCATAAGGATAAGCGTCAAACCGATGTTGAGGAAAAAATCAATTTTTGCGACGAAGACCGGAGTGCGCATGTCCTTTTGCGCGTAGAAGCCGCGAATGGCCAAGGTAGCGAGGGAGAAAAAGGGAATGCCCAGCGCGCTAATGGCCAGCACCGGAGCGACTTCGCCCACGGATTGCGCATCAAATTTACCGTGCTCGTATAAAACACTGACGATGGGATCGCGCAAGGCGAAGAGTCCAAGCGCCGCAGGAACAGTAATTGCGAGAATGAGCCGCAGCCCCTGCGCGTAGGTGCGCGCCATGCCCTCACGGTCATTCTGCGCGGCCAGCAAAGCAATCTTGGGAAACATAACCGTGGCAAAGGCGAGGGTAAACATGCCTAGAGGCAACTCCATCAAACGTTGGGAATAATAAAGCACGGTGGTAGCTGAATCGTTCAGTCCAAAGGCCACGCAGCGAGAAACCACGATGTTGATTTGGTAGATTGAGGCGCCGAGCAGCCCAGGTAAAAAAATGCGCATCATCTCGCGCAAGCGCGGGGAGAGGCTCCAATCCCACCGGGGCCGCCAGCCCTCTCGCCACAACGTCACTGAGGGCAGGAAGACCTGAAGCAACCCACCTACTAGCACGCCACCGCACTGCCAATACATCCGCTCCATGTCCGTTTTTCCGAAATACATTCCAAAAAGTCCCAACGAAACAATCATCGAAAGATTCAGCCACACTTGCGACAGACCCGTCACGGCATAATGGCCCAGCACGTTGAGGGTGCCGAGCAGCGCCGCAGTTAAACACACCAGTAATAAGTAAGGCATTAGCACCATGCCGAAATCGAAACCCCAATACACCCGTTCTGGAATCTGGACATAACCGTGAGACGGCGCATAGGCGTCTATACCATGAGCTGCGGCTTGCGCGGCCACCAGCACCGCAATCAGCAACGCCACCACGCCGGCAAGGGAAACAGCGAGACGAGTAATAACCTGGTTGAGAAAGCGAAACGCCTCCGTTCGGCCGCCTTCCTCCAAGGCTTCGGACAAGACGGGAATAAAAGCCGAACTGAGCGCGCCTTCGCCAACCAATCGTCGAAACAAATTTGGCAACGTAAAGGCCCAACTGAAGGCAGAATTGAGCGCGCCGGTGCCAAAGAAATAACCCGCCTGCGCATCGCGCAGCAGCCCAAGCACGCGCGAGCCAAAGGTCGAAAGCGACACCGCAAAAATGCTCTTCAGGTGCTTGGACATTGGGGGAAACGCCGCTCGGCGAACAAAAAGGAGCGGAAAACACTCCCACTATGCAAGCCTGGTAGTTTTGTTCAAGAAAAAATGAACAAACATCGTGTCCCCCCTACAGTTTTTGATTAAGGTGGGTGAAGTGATGACTAACCAGACGGGTAACTTAAGATTATTGCCCTTGCCCGTGTGGCCCAGCCAATGCTAGGGTAACGCTATTATGTCTCTCATTGACACCTTGGCCGAACGCCTGACTCGGCACCCGAAACGCGTGGTGTTTCCGGAAGGTTCCGACTCGCGCATTTTGCAGGCGGCCCGCCAGTTCGCCACGCGGAAGCTTGGCGTGCCTATCCTGCTCGGCGACCGCACCGTGATCAAAGAAAATGCCGCACGGCTGGACTTGCGGCTGGATGGCTTGCGCATTCTGGAGCCCGCCCGGGCCGATGAATTCCCTGAATTCGTCAAAAAATTCCAGGGCTTGCGCCGTTTCAAGGGCTTGGACGAGCTGGAAGCGCGGGATTACGTCGCGAACAACAATTATTTTGCCGCCATTATGCTCGCAACGATGGGAGCGGACGCCGTCGTGGCCGGCGCGACGCAAATGGCCGCCAGTGGTCTACGCCCACTTTTCCAGGTTCTGCCTTTGCAAGATGGCGTGACCACTGCTTCCTCCATGGCGATTGTGGAAACAAGCCTGCCGCACCTTGGCATCAACGGGCACCTCTTCCTCGCGGACTGCGGTGTGCTGCCCAACCCCACGGCGGAACAACTCGCTGACATCGCCGTGACCACCGCGGCCCTCGCCCACCACTTGACGAACCAGACGCCGCGAGTGGCGATGCTCGCCTACTCCACCAAAAGCCGCGACCCAAAAAATCCCGTCATTGGCAAAATCCAATCCGCCACCAAACTCGCCCACCGCAAGGCGGTCGAGCGCGGCCTACTCATCGAGATTGACGGCGAGATGCAGCTCGACGCGGCGCTCGACCCGGTTACCGCAAAACAAAAAGGCGTGGACAGCTCCGTCGCCGGCCGGGCTAACGTGCTCATTTTCCCTGATTTGAACAGCGGCAACTTGACGCTCAAGACACTGCAGATTGTTGCCAGTGCGCGCACGTACGGACAAGTCATCACCGGGCTGACGCGGCCCTGCGCGGAGATCAGCCGTGGTGCCAGCGCGCACGATATCTTCGGCACGGCAGTACTCGTCGCCGCCCAGGCGGTCGATCACAGCTTCCTCTACGTGCACAATCCACCGGACGCCAAATAAAGAAGCTCGCCTGAAGGAATAGAAGCCAGGGCGCGCATCGCCAAACTCTTTCCCAGCCCATTACGCGCCATGCCTGACAACGCGAGCCAGCCGCTGCTCAGCCCACCGAGCTTCATTGACGAGCGCGATCACACCCTGATTGCCGCGCCGCGCAACACCACGACAAAGCGTATCTTCGTGGCCGCAACGCGCATGAACGAAGGCAAGACAACCGTCTGCCTCGGCCTGTTTGCCGCCCTGCGTTCCATTTCGCCCAGTGTTGGCTATATCAAACCCATTGGACAGCGCTTCGTCGAAGTGCAAGGCGCTAAAATTGACGAGGACTCGCTGCTGCTCGACAGTATTTTTCAAACCGAAGTGCCCATCGAAGCGATGAGCCCGGTGGCCGTGGATTCTTCATTCACGCGGCGTTACCTACAAGATCCCACGCACAACCTGCCGCTTTTGGCCGACCGCATGTGCCGCGCCTTTGACCGCGCCGCATTTCACAAGGACTATATTATTGTAGAGGGAACCGGCCACGCGGGCGTTGGCTCGATATTCGATATGTCCAACGCCCAGGCCGCGAAACTTTTCAAGGCCAAGGTTATCATCGTCTCCCAAGGCGGCATTGGCCGGCCGGTGGACGAAATCGCCATGAACAAGGCGTTGTTTGATAAACACGGCGTCGAGGTTATTGGCGCAGTGTTGAACAAATGCATGCCCGACAAGGTCGATCAAGTCATTGAACACGCGGGCAAAGGCCTGGCTCGTTTAGGCGTGCCGCTGCTCGGCGCCATCCCGCTGCAAAAACCGCTGACTGCACCCAACCTCTCGCAAGTGGTAGATGAAATTTCCGGTCGCTGGCTCAATGGACGCGCCCAGGGCCTGAATGAACGCGTGCTGCGCATCGTCATCGGCGCAATGACCGCCAAAGGCATGATGGATTATTTGCAGCCCGGCGTGCTCATGCTCACCCCCGGCGACCGGGACGACATCCTGCTCTCTGCCATTGCCCAAGCCAGCCTCACGGGCAAAAAAATCATCTCTGGCGTCATTCTCACACGCAACATCATGCCCCACCCCAGGTTGCTGGAGATGCTGCACCAAACGAATATTCCCGTGGTGATTACCGATGATGAAAGCTACGCCGTCGCCTCGAAAATCGTCAATATGACCATCAAGACCCAGCCGCATGACACGGACAAAATCCCCATTATCAAGCGCCTCATCCTGGACAACGTTGACCTAAAGAAAATTTTGCACGCGTTCTAAAACAAAAAAATTTGCGCGTAGCCGATGGCGATATTGGCCGACATCGCGGCGATGGTTATGCCCGCGGCGGTGGGCAATTGCTTCGCAGCGGTGAAATTCATGATCAGCGTGAGCAAGACCGCGCCCGCCACCAACTGGTCCGCCTGCACCATGTTAGCGATTTTGCCGAAGTCGTTTAGGGAAAAGAGCCAGGCCAGTGTCTGATTGCATAAGGACACCCCCACGGCTACAAAAGCAGCTTCGCCCCACAAGACGGGAAATTCCTTGTAAGCAAAGGCGCCCTTCAAAACGAGGGTCATTATGACCGTCTTGAGCAAAAGCCCTGCCAAAAAACCCTGCCAAGTACTCACGCTCGCCCACACGGAAACAGGCACGGTATTAGCATCGCCCCCGGCCAGCGCCGCCAAACCCTTCGGCAAACCACTGCTGTTAAGAGCGCCGCCCTCAGCTCCGTTTTGGCCAGGGCCAAGAGCCTTGGAAATGGCGGCCGAATAAGTCGTGCCCTGAGGCAAGATACTCGTCGTTGAAAAATCACTAATAATTTTTTCCGCTTCTGCGGTGCTGCCGGGCGGCGGGGAATCAGCGGGGCTGTTTGAAGAAGACGATGGGGCCGTGGGCGCCGGTGCCGAAGTTGGCGCGGGTTGGGGCGCAGAGGCCGGTGCGGAAGTGGCAGCGACTGGCGCAGGAGTAGTCACCGTTGTCTTGGCCGCCAACGGTGCGGCAACAGGCGGTACAACAACCGGCGATGCAATCTGTGGCTTCAATGGATCCGGCACCGGGCCATCAATGTTGGCCACTTCGTTGTTATTTAAGATGCTGAGAAGACCGCCTTTGTAGACCATTCGCTCGGTAGTACCATTCTGGATGTCGCCCAAGGGCTCGCCAATCGCGTTGACTACATCCTGGCGGGTGAGATGGTCACGCCAG
>Ga0206869_1061_pt1 | contig 22341 bp, 21 predicted proteins | sample Alteio_BWOrgCont_35_FD_152618 | JGI IMG/M metagenome (GOLD analysis project Ga0206869, IMG submission 152618) | Enriched cells from forest soil in Barre Woods Harvard Forest LTER site, Petersham, Massachusetts, United States -... | ecosystem: Environmental > Terrestrial > Soil > Temperate forest >... | reverse complement strand
AAAAAATTCTTTGCTGGTAGCGTTTGACGCAGAAAAAATGCATCAAATTTTAACGTTAAATTTTTTCGATTTATCGATAATTTAGATAATAAATGCATTAAAGATAAAATAGATGCAGCCTTCAGTGCGCTTGATGAGGAAACGTAAAATCTTGATTAAGTGATTAACCTTGATCTTTCTGAATTAGCCCTTAACTAAGCTATAATAGTAAATGTGAAGTGGAGTATCGACCATGCGTATGGATAAATTAACGAGTCAATTTCAAATGGCATTAGGTGATGCGCAATCTCTCGCGCTCGGGGAAGATCATGCCATGATCGAACCAGTTCATGTCTTAAAAGCTTTATTAAATCAAGATGGTGGTAATACTTCAGCATTACTTACCAAAGCCGGTGCTAACTTATCGCAATTGCGTTCGCAATTAGATGCAAGCATTCAACGCTTACCTAAAGTAGAAGGCACTGGTGGTGATGTCCATATTTCAAATGATTTGAATCGCGTCTTAAACTTAACAGACAAGCTCGCGCAAAAACGTAAAGATCAATATATTTCTAGTGATTTATTTTTACTAGCTGCCGCAGAAGATTCAGGCGCATTAGGCGATATCTTGCGTCAATGTGGTGTCAACAAAACAGCGATTGCAAAAGCCATTGAAACAGAACGTGGCGGTGAATCAGTTGATGATCCCAATGCCGAACAGCAACGCAATGCATTATCCAAATACACAATCGATTTAACCAAACTCGCAGCGCAAGGCAAATTAGATCCTGTCATCGGACGTGATGCTGAAATTCGTCGCACGATTCAAGTTTTGCAACGCCGCACTAAAAATAATCCCGTATTAATCGGTGAACCCGGTGTCGGTAAAACCGCAATCGTTGAAGGTTTAGCACAACGCATCGTGAATGGTGAAGTGCCTGAAGGTTTACGCGATAAACAATTACTTTCTTTAGACATGGGTGCTTTAATCGCTGGTGCGAAATTCCGAGGTGAATTTGAAGAACGATTAAAAGCCGTACTAAAAGAATTATCTAAACAAGAAGGTCAAATTATTTTATTCATTGATGAATTGCATACCGTTGTCGGTGCTGGTAAAGCGGAAGGTTCCATGGATGCAGGCAACATGTTAAAACCAGCTCTCGCACGCGGCGAATTGCATTGCGTAGGCGCAACCACACTTGATGAATATCGTCAATATATCGAGAAAGATGCAGCGCTCGAACGTCGTTTTCAACGTGTGTTAATCGATGAACCTTCAGTTGCAGATACCATTGCTATTCTACGTGGTTTAAAAGAACGCTATGAAGTCCATCACGGAATTGAAATCACTGATTCCGCAATTGTTGCAGCAGCAACTTTATCTCATCGTTATATCACTGACCGTAATCTACCAGATAAAGCTATCGATTTAATCGATGAAGCCGGCAGCAATATTCGCATGGAAATCGATTCTAAACCAGAAGTCATGGATAATTTAGAACGTCGTATCATTCAATTAAAAATTGAACGTGAAGCTTTAAAAAAAGAATCAGACGAAGGTTCTAAAAAACATTTAGAAAAATTAAATAAAGATTTAAATAAATTAGAATCTGAATATAGTGAATTGGAAGCAGTTTGGAAAACTGAAAAAGGTTCTTTGCAAGATGCGCAAGCCATCAAATCTGAACTTGAAAAAGCACGCACTGAATTTGAAGCTGCACGACGCACTGGTGATTTATCTAAAATGGCTGAATTGCAATACGGTCGCATTCCTGATTTAGAAAAACAATTAACTGATGCTTCTTCAGTTGAACCAAAGAAAGAAACTCGTTTATTACGCAATAAAGTGACTGATGAAGAAATTGCTGAAGTCGTTTCGAAATGGACACATATTCCAGTTTCAAAAATGTTAGAAAGTGAGAAATCTAAATTATTACATATGGAAGATGTCTTGCATCAACGTCTCATCGGTCAAAGCCAAGCAGTGACTGCAGTGAGTAATGCCATTAGACGTTCACGCGCAGGTTTAGGCGATCCCAATCGTCCAATCGGTTCTTTTATGTTTCTTGGCCCAACAGGCGTTGGTAAAACCGAATTATGCAAAGCCCTCGCCGGCTTTTTATTTGATAATGAACAAGCAGTCATTCGTTTAGATATGTCTGAATACATGGAAAAACATTCGGTCTCGCGTTTATTAGGTGCACCACCAGGTTATGTTGGTTATGAAGAAGGCGGCCAGTTAACAGAACAAGTTCGTCGCAGGCCGTACTCCGTCATTTTATTAGATGAAATTGAAAAAGCGCACGTCGATGTTTTTAACATCTTATTACAAGTTTTAGATGACGGTCGTTTAACAGACAGCCAAGGACGCACAGTTGATTTTAAAAATACTGTTATTGTGATGACATCAAACTTAGGTTCAGAACTCATACAAGACATTTCTAAACATGGTGATTATTATGAAATGAAAGAAGCTGTCATGGGTGTCGTCAGTAAACATTTTAGACCAGAATTTATTAATCGTATTGATGAAATTGTTGTCTTCCATCCGCTCGATGAAGAACAAATAAAAACAATTGCAAAACTGCAAATTGATCATCTTCGTATGCGTTTAGGTGAACGGGATTTTGGTTTAACGATTACTGACGAAGCATTGGATTATTTAGCAGTGACGGGGTATGATCCAGTGTATGGGGCAAGACCGTTAAAGCGTTCGATTCAACATCATGTTGAAAACCCATTAGCTCATGAAATATTATCCGGCACATTTATTCCAGGCGATGTTATTCACATTACCTTTGCCGATGGTAAATTAGGATTTTCAAAAGCGACTGTAACTGCATAGGGCTTGTTGACAATTCGCTAGCCCGTAAATATTTATTTATGGTAAGGGATGATTCCATATGTATAAACATATTTTATTCGCAACAGACTTAACGGATGAAACTGAATACGTCATCAATAAAGTCAAAACCATGTGTGGATATTCTTCTGCAAAACTTTCCATAGTTCACGTCGTTGAACCTTTGCCGGGATACAGTTATGCGTATTTAGGTATTGAAGATATTGAAGGTCAACTTTTAAATGAAGCGCGTCAATCCATGGAAAAATTAGCTGGACGTTTGAATGTTGCTAAAGATGGCCAACATGTCGAAGTGGGTCCTACGAAAACTAAAATTCTTAAGATCGCAGATGAAGTGAATGCAGATTTAATTATTTGCGGCAGTCATGGCCGACATGGTTTGTCATTATTGCTCGGTTCAACTGCAAATGCCATTTTACATGGCGCAAAATGTGATGTGCTCACGGTACGTTTACCTGAAGAGTCGTAAACTTCATGAAATATCATGATTATTACGCTGTTTTAGGTGTAGAGCGATCAGCAACTCAGGATGATATTAAACAAGCCTACCGACGCATGGCGAGAAAATATCATCCCGATGTGAGCAAAGAAGCGAATGCTGAAGAACAATTTAAAAATGTTCAAGAAGCGTATGAAGTTTTAAAAGATCCGGAAAAGCGCAAAGCATATGATCAGTTAGGTGAGAATTGGAAACAAGGTCAAGACTTCAGACCGCCACCTGAATGGAACCAGCAAACACAGTTTCATAGATCTCACGGCCAACAATTCACTGAACAAGAGTTTGCAGGTTTCAGCGATTTCTTTTCAAATTTATTTGGTGGTGGACAAGGCGGATTTGAACAACAGGAATTTGTGCGTCGTAAACAACGTGGTCAAGATCAACATGCATTATTAAGCATTCCTCTCGAAGATGCATTTCACGGTATTCAAAAAACATTTCAATTACAAGTTCCAGAAATCGATACCACGGGACGACAACGCGTCGTCAGTAAAACAATTAAAGTAACGATTCCACCCGGAATAAAGCCTGGCCAACAATTGCGATTAGCTCATCAAGGCGCCCCAAGTTGGAATGGCGGAACAGCAGGTGACTTATATCTTGAAGTTGCTTTTGATCAGCATCCACTTTATTCACTTGAAGGCAATGATATTTATCTCACGCTCCCGGTCACGCCATGGGAAGCGGCACTTGGCGCAAACATTCAAACACCCACTTTAGCGGGCATAGTCGGTTTGAAAATTAATTCAGGATCGCAATCAGGACAAAAATTACGTTTGAAAGGTCGTGGCTGGCCTTCTAAACCAACTGCAGGTGATCAATACGTTATTCTGCAAATTAAAACACCGAATCCACAAACAGAAGAGCAGAAACAAATATACGAAAAAATGGCGAGTGCTATGCCATTCAACCCAAGACAGCAATGGTTTGGATAAGAAGTTAATATGAATAAAATGGAAATCATGATCATTGCCGATTATTCAGAAACAACCGTGTTTGATGTGCAAACCATGTGTGAGTTGAGTGCATGTGATCAGGAAACATTGTTATTATGCATGCAATACGAACTCATCAAACCCATTGCACGATCAGAAAACGGTGATTGGTTGTTCGATACCCAAGCTTTAACCAGGTTGCAATCGGTGTTACGTTTACAACGTGATTTTGATCTCACACTGCCAGGTTTGGCCTTAGTTTTGGATCTCATCGCTGAACGCGATGCTTTACTAGAGCGCAATGCTTTACTAGAGCGCCATTTATTCGGATAGTATTTTCATGTTGATCAAAACAATGATGTTAGCTTGTGTAATAGCGTTTTTAATTTTTATCGCTATAACTGTCTACGCGTGGTTTACGAAAACCATGTTTGTATTGGACGCTTCAGATTCTCCAAGTTTGCCGCGTAAATTTCGTGCGATGTTTGACATTTCGGATATGCATATTGCTGGCGGCGGCCAATTTTCACAAGCTGGTTTTGCAACAATCCTGAAAACACTCGATACCAAACAATTGACTGTTATTGATCTACGTCAAGAATTACACGGTTTTTTGAATGAGCACGCGGTGAGTTGGTTCGGTGTTTATAATGCTGACAATCGTCATAAATCCACAACAGAAATTGAAAACATACAAGCAAAAATGCTTGCACAAATCGCACAGAAAAAAAATGTTAAAGTGGCTTGTATAGAACAAAAAACATCGGAAGGCAGAATTGAAAAATTAAAACCGATTAGCATGTCAGTGCAATCCGTCATTTCCGAAGGCGATTGGTTGAAACAGCAAGGTCACCAATACTTTCGAATTTACGTGCAAGATTATCATGCGCCAACACCCAATGAAGTGGATCGTTTTATTATGATCTTTAAACAGCTTCCAAAAGATCAATGGGTTTATTTTCATTGTCGCGCTGGTATTGGACGTACGACTGTATTTATGACTTTATACGATATGATGCTGCATGCAAAACAAACTTCATTCAATCAAATTATAGATAGACAAGTGGTTGCAGGTGGTAAAGATTTACGAAAATTAATTCCAAAGACGCATTATAAATATCAGTGGCATAAAGATCGTTTAGATTTTATGAAAGAATTTTACCAATATGCGCGTGAGAATCAGGATGCGTTTGAAACTTCTTTTTCTGAGTGGCAAGCCAAACCAAATTGATAAGCACTGTCCCAAAATTCCAACTCTAATTGTGCAGACATCGCAAATGCCGTTAGCATTTTCTGCCGTGATCCAGCAGATACACCCTGAGCAATTTCATTTGTCATCTCAATGGCTAATTGCACACCCTCATTAAAATCATCACCTGAGTATGCATCAATCCAGGATTGATAATCATTTCCTAATACAGAATGAGATTGTGTATACACGCCTACCTCACGATAAATCCAAAAGCAAGGCAGCAACGCTGCTAATGATTCAGAGTAAGATTTTTGCGTCGCTGTTGCTAATAAAAATTGCGTGTATGCAAGACAACTCAGAGATTTTTCGTTCGTTGCAACCACATCAAATTGCTCAAAAAAATCTTGATGTAAACTGTGTTCAGCGGTCACTGCACCTTTAGCAAATTCCAAGCAATTTAAAAAATGAGTTCTGCTATCTGCTTTCGTTGCTGTCATTGCTAAAGCGCGTGCAAAATCATTTAAGTATAGCGCATCTTGTTGTAGATAATAGCTGAAGGTTGATCGAGGTAAATCACCATGACAAAGTTCTTGAATAAATGGGTGAGATAAAATGTTTTGATAAATAGGTTGAATATGTTGCCATAATTCATCAGTAAAATGTTTCATCTGTGCTCCATTAAAAATGTTTGTACCCGGATAAGTTTATTTTTTCTGAATAATCTTTCAGTCTTAATCCTAAGTTCGCTTCGATTTCGCCTATGCATTTAACCGGAATATTTAATTGTTTAGCCTGTTGCAAACAGCGATCTTCTAATTCTTTTGGAACTGTAAAACATAATTCATAATCATCACCAGCTATCAAAGCCATTTTCTGTGCGTCTAATAAGGAAAGATTTTCTATTAATGCAGATGAAAGCGGCAAATGTTTGGGTGCAATCGTTGCACCTACATTACTACGATCTAAAATATGTTGTAAGTCAGCTAACAACCCATCTGAAATATCAATGGCGCTGGTTGCAATGCCACGTAATGCTAAACCTAATTCGATTCTTGGTGTAGGACGATTTAAGCGTGACAATAAAAATTGCGCATCGGAATTAGAAATCGATTTATTATTTAATTCAATTTCCAATCCTAAACCTGCATCACCTAGCGTGCCACTTACATAAATCTGATCACCCACATGGGCTGTATCACGTCGAATTATATTTTTTTCTAGAGCATAACCATTTAAATGTATCGTAATCGTTAATGGCCCGCGAGTTGTGTCGCCGCCAATCAATGCAATGTTAAATTTTTCAGCTAACTGAAATAATCCACAAGAAAATGCTTGTAACCACTTTTTATTTGCTTCTGGCATCGTGATAGCGAGTGTCATCCAGCAGGGTTCTGCTCCCATAGCTGCTAAATCACTTAAATTGACTGCTAAGGATTTATATCCAATATCGAAAGGCAATGTTTTTTTCTGGAAATGCACGCCTTCAACGAGGGTGTCCGTTGTTGCTAACAACACATGACCTTCTGGTACTTGTACGATTGCGGCGTCATCACCAATACCTAATATCACATCTTTGCGTCTTACAATTTGATTTGCAAAATACTTATTGATTATTTCAAATTCATTCATTTAAGGCTCGTAAATTAAAAAAATGATGGACTGGTCCTGATCCTTTACCAATTTTTAATAGACTACCTGATTTAATGGCTTTGCTTAAATAGTTTTTAGCTAAATGAATCGCGTCTATTAATGAATGATCTTGTGCAAGATAAGAGGCAATCGCAGAGGACAGTGTGCAACCAGTGCCATGAGTATTCTGAGTTAAGATACGTGGTGCGTGATACCAATGAAATGCTTCGGATTGCTGTGAATATAAAACATCTGATGATTGTAAGCTATGTAAATGACCGCCTTTTACTAAAACATTTATTTTAAATCTGCTAGCAATTTCCTTGGCAGCGTGCTCCATTTCAATTTCAGATTGTATCGATTTACCAAGAATGATTTGCGCTTCGTGTAAGTTAGGTGTAATTAAGTTGACGAGTGGAAATAAGGTTTCAATGAGATAATGAACATCTCCTAAGTTAATTAACCCAGATCCATTTTTAGCTACCATCACCGGATCTAAAACGATAGGAATGCCTTGCAAACGATGGATCGCAGAAGCAACGACATTAATAATACTTTTATTTTTCAGCATTCCAATTTTTACAGCATGAAGTTCTAAATCACTTAAGATTGAATGAAATTGTTGCTCTACAAACTCAGCAGGGATTTCAAATACAGACTGTACGCCTTGCGTGTTTTGAGCAACAACCGCAGTAATGATTGATGCCGCATAACTCCCAGTTGCGGAAATACTTTTGATATCTGCTTGAATCCCAGCGCCACCAGATGGGTCAGTACCCGCTATCGCCAATACACAGTTGATATTATTTTTCATATTGTTCCAGTGTTAAATAAGTATGGAGTGCATCTAAAAAATTTACTTTGAATGATCCGGGACCGACTGCGTTTTGTGCTGCCATTTCTCCGCAAATGCCATAAAAAGTCACTGCATGAGTCGCAGCCATGAATCGATTCTCTTCAGTTGCATGGAATGCAGCGACGACTGCAGATAACAAACAACCTGTTCCGGTAATTTTTGGCATCAGTGATGATCCGCGATTGATTTTATTTATGTTATCTTGATCTACGATGACATCAGTTTTGCCGCTAATCACAATACATGTTTGATATTGTTTTGAAAGTAACTGCGCTGTTGCTATTGCTTGTTCGCTTTGATGAGTGCTATCGACTCCTTTAGTTGTACTTGCAGAAGAGAGTGATAAGATCTCGCTTGCATTGCCACGAATAATCGCAATTTGATATTGATCAATTAATTTTTTAGACATTTCCGTTCGATAATGACTCGCACCACAACCAACAGGATCCAAAATAATGGGCACGTTGCATTTGTTTGCATTAGCACAAGTTAATTCGCAGATTTCAACAAATGCTTGATTAAGCGTGCCAATATTAATGACAACTGACTTCGCTATTTTCAATAAATCGTCTATTTCTTGCTGCGCTTTACTCATGATCGGTGAAGCGCCTAAACTTAATAATCCATTGGCTACAAAGTCGATGGTCACTGCATTCGTCATATTTAATATTAATGGATTTTCTAATTTTATTTTCTGTAAATGTTGATTAATGCTAGTTAACATTTGTATCTCTCATTAATAATTCTGCAGTTTGTTTTGGATTAATCGCATCGTGAAGTGCACTAATGACAGCAATACCATGAACACCAGTATTCCATACGTCTTTAATATTCGTTAAGTTAATCCCACCGATTGCCACAACGCGATGTTTTGATTTTTTTATAACTTGAGTGAGTCCATCTAAACCCCAAATGGTGTGACATGTTGGTTTAGTACGACTATGAAAAACAGCACTTGCAGCGATATAATCGATGAACTCGTCTTGATTCGCTAATTCAACTTGTGCCATGGTTTCGACGGACAAACCAATTATTTTTTGCGGCCCTAATATTTTTCTAGCTGCTGTCGGTGAAAGATCAGTTTGTCCTAAATGAACACCATCGGCGTCAATCTCAATCGCAAGTTCGATATAGTCATTAATAATGAGAGGAATATTTAAATCGTGTAAAAGAGATTTTAATTCCAATGCGAGTTGTTTCAACTGCGAATCACTCCATTCTTTCTGACGCAATTGAACGCATGTAACGCCACCTTGAATGGCTTCACGAATAAAATGTTTATATTGTGAAATGGATTGATGTTGGATGTGGGTTACTAAACAAAGCTTGAGAGTATTTATATTCATCGCATGTTCCTAAAGGCAAAGGACGAGCAATGATCGTTAAGTCATGAGACACAACGAATCATTCACTCTCCCTCCGCAGGCATTACCCAGAGCAGGTTGTAAGGGTTTTTCTCAGCTTCATTAATTGAAGCACCCCTGGTGAATTACGGAGGCGAGTCTACGCTTTGGAAAAGTTTGTTGTCAAGGTGACTCTGCAAGTGTTGGAATAATTCGAGAGGATGAAACGCATACCTCTATTTTTTAAGTCCAGTTAAAAATTCTACGTCATGTTTCTAGAGGCTTGGACATAGGTTAAAAATGCAGCAGTATCAACTCAAAAACGGATAGAAACAACGCAGAAATATAGTTTGATTGTCAGCAGAGAGCTGCTATGGCAGTACTTATGCTCATGAGGCGATGAATGCAGAATTTAACGCTTATTTATCGGTATTTTTTACTCATCGGACTTGGCTGGAATGGTAATTTTCGGAGAGAGTGGGATTCGAACCCACGTGGGAGCAAGCTCCCCATTCGATTTCGAGTCGACGCCGTTATGACCGCTTCGGTACCTCTCCAGAAGGACTCAGCATTATACTGAAAATTTATTTTGAAGCTATTGGTTTAAACCAGGCGGTGTTAAATCAATATTTTTCTCAGCAGTAGAATAATTTTTGTCAGAAACAGGGTAAGCGCTGTGAAAAGCTCTCGAATCACTTCCCGGCGGCATTCTCAGCGGCGGTATGGATTTTGCTGTTAAATAAGCTGTATCCCGGGCTTGGTATGATGGCCGTGGAATATATGAGCAACCCATTACAGATAAAAGGGCGGCTAGTGTGATGAAACGAACAAACAAAGTCATGATTAAAGTACTCCTGCCTTTTGCAGCGCTTGTTTTACCTTGTCATGGTAGCGTTTGTCTAGTGGCAATAATGGCATACGGATATTTTCTTGAATTTTACCCATAAAATATAAGGCCCATTTCGCTGGAATGGGATTGGCTTCGAGAAAAAGATCGTGATGTAAGCCATCTAATTCCTGGTTGAGACGTTCCGCACGTTTTTGATCTTGAGACAGTGCTGCTACACACATTTCATGCATTTTAAGTGGTGCGACATTCGCAGTAACAGAGATCACGCCTTTCGCACCATGTTGAAGCAGCATGAGTGCGGTGGCGTCATCGCCACTATAAATCGTGAAATCAGGACAGCGAGATTGTATTTCTTGAGCGCGTTCTAATTTACCAGTCGCTTCTTTAATGGCGATGATATTTTTTATGGCAGCTAATCTTTCTACTGTTTCTGGTAATAAATCAACGCCGGTGCGACCTGGTACATTGTAAAGAATAATCGGTAGATCTGTCGCTTCAGCAATCGTTTTATAATGTTCATATAAACCGTTTTGCGGTGGCTTGTTGTAATAAGGTGTGACGATTAAACAAGCATCAGCGCCCGCTTGTTTCGCGCGTAGTGTTAATTTTAAAGTGGTGCGCGTTGAGTTACTGCCAGTTCCTGCAATCACTGGAACACGTTTCGCAGCTTTATTGACAATTGTCTTGATTACTTCAAATTGTTCATCAGCATCTAATGTGGCTGATTCGCCTGTGGTGCCAGCAGCAATAATGGCTGCAGTTTTAGATTGAATATGCCATTCAACTAAATCTTCGAGCGCGGCTTTATCGATAGAACCATCTTGGTTCATGGGTGTGATGATCGCGACCATACTGCCTGTAAACATGGGTCATCTCCAATTAAATGTTTTTTTGATTATATCTTGTTTTACTGTTATTGATAATACGTTTCCGATTGCATTTCTAAGAGTCGTGATGCAGTGCGAGTAAATTCTTGATGAAAACGTCCGCTTGGATAAATTTCGGTAATGGGTACTGCCGCTGAAAAAATAAGTTTAGTCCGTGCATCATATAAGACGTCAATCAGACGAATCAATAATAAAATGGTATTGTGAGCGTCGGATGAAATTTGCGGAATATGACTAAGAAATACCGTGTGAAAGCGTTTGACGATTTCAAGATAATCTTGTTGACTTCGCGGCGGTTGACATAACGCATTAAAATCAAACCATGCAACTGTTTCTACCGTTTTCACAACTTTAATGCTTCTATCATTCACGGCTAACGGTTCGTAACTGACATCATGATCTTCATGCGTTAACACAGAAAAAGTTTTTTCAAGTTTTTGTAACGCTTGTGCATCATGTGGAAAATAGAAAACGCCAGCATCTTTTAAATAACGCAAACGATAATCTGTATTCGTTTCAATAGGGATGACTTCGGTATGATTTTTAAGAAGTTTAATCGCAGGTAAAAAATTATTTCGTTGTAAGCCTTTTAGATATAACTGATCTGGTTGTGTGTTCGAGGTCGTCACTAAACATAAATTTTGTTTAAATAAAGCTTCTAATAATTTTGTTAAAATAATCGCATCAGCAATATCATTCACAATAAATTCATCGAAACATAATACCAATGTGCGTTTCGCAATTTTTTTTGCAATAATCTCAAGTGGATTTTTTTTGCCTTGTAATTTAGTTAATTCTTGTTGAACATAATGCATGAAAGCATGAAAATGCATACGCATCTTTTTATCGAAAGGCAAAGCATTATAAAAACAATCCATCATAAACGTTTTGCCGCAGCCAACACTTCCCCAAATATATAAACCAGTCACAGCTCGTGGTTTGAAAACAAAGCCTAATAAACTTGCTTGCTGTTTCCAATGAGCGATGAGTTTGTCATGGACGATTTGTAATTTTTCAAGGACGGCTAATTGATGCTGATCTTTGAGGATAAGACCTTGTTGGCATTGGGCTAGGTATTGAGTAATAAGTGACATGCAGGAAGTATAGCGGTCTACACAATGTTTCACAATCATTGCAATTCCGAGCTATAATCAGCGCCACTTTTTTATATGGATTTGCTTATGCATTACTTGAAAACCTTCGCCGACTATTTATGGGGTTCGAAAGCTAATCTTAAAAATCTCTTTATTTTTACTGTTCTTATCTTATTTGCTTTACTAGGCACACGTGATATTTGGACGCAAGAACATCGTTGGGCTGAAATTGTCGCTGGCATGTTTTATCGTCATGATTTTCTGCATCCGTATTTAGGTAGCCAACCTTATTATGACAAACCGTTATTGTCATATTGGTTGATTGCGTTAATGGCAAAATTGTTTAACGGTTTGAATACGTGGTCTTTACGAATACCAACAGCCATCGCAGGACTCATCGCGGTGTTTGCAACTTATCATATCGGACGCGTTGTTCATCATCGTCACTTTGGCTATCTGTGTGCGTGGATGCTCGTCACCACTTGCAGTTTTGTATTCTGGGCGCGAGTCAGCAGCACGGACATGATGAATCTCGCAGGAGTGTTATGTGCAATCGCCTGGTATTTATCAAAACGCGAGCATACTCGATTTTCTGACTACACCGTTTTTTATTTAATCGTCGCGGTCACATCATTATGCAAAGGATTATTAGGTGTAGTGTTACCTGTGCTTTGTGTATTCACCGATCTTTTTTTAAGACGAGATTTTAAATCACATTTAAATCTACGCAACTTACTTGCATTGATATTTGCTTGCTCCATTTATCTCATTCCATTTTCATTATCTTTCTATTTTAGTGAAGGTTCTTATCAACAAAATGGTTTGTATCTGGTTTATCGTGAAAATATTTTGCGATACTTTCATCCGTTTGATCATCAAGATGCTATCTATATTTACTTTATTTTCTTACCATTGTACTTGATGCCTTGGACTTTATTTTTTGTGCCAGCAATCATGGGCATCAAAAAACGCTGGGCTTTGATGTCTGCAGATCGTCGTTGGTTGTATTGCTGTTTACTGGTGTTATTTACATTTTTCACCTTGAGTGGTTCACGACGAGATTATTATGTATTGTCTTTAATTCCGTTTGCGATCTTAGTGACAGCTGATTATCTGTGGTCTGCGATGGCTACTAATCAAAGAAGAATTCAGCAAGCAGTGGCACTCATCATCATTTCTTATGTCATGATCTTTGCGTGGATTAATATCTTTCCAGCTTGGTATTCCGTGCAATATGGCGCAAATCGTTTTGTTGCAACTTTAAAACAGCAAGCGGATGCGATCATGCCTTGGGAACATTGGAAATTGATTACATTAGATGCAGAGAGTAAAGATACTTTTTATCTTAACTTGCCGCCGCATAACCCGAATTATCATATTAAAGGCAATACGCGTTCACAATATCGATCTGTAGAAAAAATATTAACGGCGTTTCCGGTATTGAATGATCCACCCAAGAATACTATTTTTGTCACTCGAAAACGGTATCAACCTTATCTCAATCAAATACTCAAAAATTATCGTCTGGTTGAAGTGCCGGCATGGCATGTGATTTCTTCCGCAAATAAAGATGATACGATTGCTTATTTGCCAGTGAACGAGTTTACTATTCATTAAAATAATCTATAATGTCGGTAAATTGCTTACTTACAAAGGAAGACGTCATGACGGAAACGTTGCTGCTTAAATTAGAAGAAAAAATGATGACATTGGTCGCTGAACTCGAAGAAGTGCGTCGCGTAAACCAACAGCTGACTCAAGAAAATGCAGTATTGAAAGTTGAGAAAGAATCGTATAGCAAAAAGATTGGTGATATTTTGTCATTGCTTGATGCGGTTGCAGAGCCTGAATTTACTCATGCATCCACGATACATGGGAAGCCGATGTTGGTGCAGTCGTTGTAGGTTGGAGCGAGCGACTGTCATCCCGGAAAATACCCCGCAACTGTCAGTGAAAAGAACACTACATTTTTTCGGGGTATTTATCCGGGATCCGGGCGTTTTCGATAGTGAAAAGAGCGATTTTTACAAACATCGTCATTCTCGTCGATCAAATTAAGAAATACAAAAAAACAAATAAAATGGAACTACAATGAGTTTGTCTTTGAGTTACTGAAATAGATTAATTTTAAAACCTACTGTTCACCATCGCTAAAGCCCAGACCCCGAATAAATACCCCGAACAAGTTCATTTTTTCATAGCACTTATTGAGGCGGGGTATTTTTCGGGGTGACACACCAATGGTATTTTCCGGGATGACAGACCTGTTACTCACTAACCTCCGTCACCACACAACCCAGCGCACCTCGCATCAATTGTACCTGTATATGATCTCCCTTTTTAACATCGTCAGCCTCAGTAATCACCCGACCCTCCGCACTCGCTATCGCATACCCACGCTTCAGCGTCGCGAGTGGACTCAGTGCTTCCAATGTCCCAGCTAAATGCGCTAATTGATGTTGTCGTTGTTTCAATGCAGTTTGTGTTTTAGCAATCATGCGTTCGCGCATTAAATTTAATTGCTGTTGCATCGGTTTTATCTTGGTATCCGGATGTTGATGCTGTAAATGCGCTGTTAATAATTGCAATTTCGTCTGATATCGCGTTATCAATTTTGTCTGCAACTGCACTAACGTCATCTCACAAAAATCAAGTTTTTGCATTCTCTCTGCAAGTTTGCGTTTCGGATGTTGCTGCTGTAAGTGTTTGTCTATCCATTTCAGATGATCTTGTTGCGATTTTAATTTCGATTTTACATGGCGTAGTAATCCGAGTTTTGCATTTTGTATTGTTGCTAATAAATCAGATTGATCTGGTGCGACAAGCTCAGCAGCAGCAGACGGTGTCGGTGCACGTAAATCCGCAACAAAATCCGCAATGGTAAAATCCACTTCATGACCGACTGCACTGATGATGGGAATATCACTTTCATGGATAGCATAAGCGACTATTTCTTCATTGAATGGCCAAAGATCTTCTAAAGAACCACCACCTCGACCTACAATCAAGACATCACATTCATGACGATCATTTGCAATTTTAATCGCATCCACAATGCTTGCGGCAGCTTGCGCACCTTGCACGAGCGAGGGATAAATAATGATAGATGCCAGCGGATAACGCCGTTTTAACACAATTAAAATATCACGAATGGCAGCACCTGTTGGCGACGTGACGATACCGATGCTTTTTGGCAAAGTTGGTAATGCTTTTTTATATTCATCATTAAATAAACCTGCGGCTGCTAATTTTTTCTTTAAAAGTTCAAACGCACGTTGTAATTTACCTTCGCCGCGTTCCTCCATGTGTTCAACAATCAGTTGATAATCGCCGCGGTTAGGATACAAACTCACGCGACCTTTAACTAATATGTGCATGCCTTCTTTTGGGGTGAAACCTAGACTTTTTTGTTGCCCACGAAACATTGCGCAGCGCACTTGTGCGTTCGGGTCTTTCAAGGAGAAATACCAATGCCCTGAATGAGGTGCTGCAAAATTAGAAATTTCACCTTCCACCCAGATACTGGTGAAGGTTTCTTCAAGAAGTAAGCGGACAGTATTGTTTAACTCACTTACTGTCAACACTGATGTCGTTAATTCTAATTCTTGAATAGACATATTATTTCCTATTTATGAGCGGCTTAAACTTGGTTTGATGATTTCCACACACTCTTCGATTGCAGTCGTTATGGGTCTCACGCAACTCTTCATTGAAGAAAAATACTGATTACCCTCACTGACTGCTTTTTTAACTGTATTATAAGTATTATTTAAATTCGTTCTTTCCTGATTTAATATTTTTTCAATTTCATGATAAAGGTCAGGATGTTCTGTTTTAATATTTTCTTTGTTAGCGCCATAAGTAATGAGATCCAACATAAAGGCAGTGCGAACTTTAATACCAAACTGGTATTCGAATTTAGAGATATTGTATTTGCATGATAGAATTTCACCCCAATGATCATCAATTAATAAAATTTCTTCTGGCAAATTAGAATTTTTACGCGCTATCATTCTAAAATAGATCATGTCTATTTTAGAATAGAAAATACCTTCTTTTTCAAAATGTGCTCTCCCATTTAAAAAACTATCGATGTTACAATCGATGTTTACATTATGTTTTTTATTAATACGTTCTATTGTGTTGAATACACTGTTGCAAGAACGTTGCAGTAACTCGTCTGTGTAGTCACGTTGTGTAATTAAAAATGTTGGATACTTTTTTAAACTTTCTAAAAAAGAAATTGATTTACGATGCGTCATTTTTAAGGGATTCGTATCATCGCCTAGATAGGGATATTCTTTTTTAGGGCTAATACAATTTAATTTGTATAAGAACATAAGTCTTGCAGTATCAAATAAAGTACCATCAAAATCAGTATAAACTTCCAGATTGTGGTGCTCATTCTCAGTAATGGGTTCAGATAAAATAGGTTGGTGGAAATCATTTACTTTGTTAACAGTAATATTCTGATGTTCGCACAACTTTGCCAATTCATCATTTGCTGTCAGCACAAGCATGCTTTCTGTGGGAGGTCTTTCATACTGATCAAGCCAAGAGAGTTGATTTATATAATTTTGGTCAAGATTGAGGGTTTGAATTTCATTAGGCCATATTGTTTTGATATAACTTTTTGCATCATCTGAAAGTAGTTTATCTTTAAAAATATGATTAATGGGAAAATACGATAAATCATTTTTATTATCGAGTGATATTCCAGGAGCATTATTTCTTTTTGTAAGCAAATAGAGTTTTATTTTTTTACTGTCTTCATTCTTTATTTTTTCATCAAGCCATTCTCGCAACAAAGGATTGATTTCAAATTGAAAGCTACCGACAATATGACTACCATTATTTATAAAAAAAATATCAGGATCGATCACAATTGAGATCGTTTGTTCATTAGAAAATAGAGGAATCGGAGATTTGAAAAAACCGAACAGTGTCTTTCTTAACATGAGCACACCTCGTAAATATCTTTTAATGTTTCATTTTTTAGAAATATTATATTTTTCTATTGCTCCAATTTAAGCCTACTTTTTACTTATATAACGTCCTCACTCAAATTACAAATACTTCTGTTCGTTGCATAAAAAATGTGTATAATGAGTCGTTAATTTTAACCTGCAATCAATATAGTAGGGGAATTAACATGATCCGCTTAGCCCAAAACGAACTTGCACTTACTTTTGATGATGTCTTATTGCTTCCTGGTGAATCAGCTGTATTGCCAAAAGATGTTGATTTAAAAACACAATTAACCAGACATATCACGCTCAATCTTCCCTTATTATCCGCTGCAATGGATACCGTCACAGAAGCACGTTTAGCAATTGCGCTTGCTCAAGAAGGCGGCATTGGCATCATACATAAAAATATGTCGATAGAACAACAAGCTAGTCACGTGCGTAAAGTGAAGAAATTTGAAAGTGGCGTGGTCAAAGACCCGATCACTATCGCGCCACAAACGACCGTTCGAGAAGTGTTAGAGCTCAGTCGCAAACATAATTTCAATGCTTTTCCTGTGGTTGAGGTCGCAGGCCAACAATTAGTTGGCATCGTCACCAGTCGTGATTTACGTTTTGAAACCAATCTTGATCAACCCGTCATTAATTTAATGACACCAAAAAATCGTTTAGTAACAGTCAAAGAAACGGCAGATAAAGAATTAGTAAAAAAATTATTACATAAGCATCGCATCGAAAAAGTATTAGTAATTAATGACGATTTTGTTTTGCAAGGCATGATCACTGTTAAAGATATTTTGAAAGACCAAGCGAAACCGTTTGCGTGTAAAGATGAACAAGGACAATTACGAGTTGGTGCAGCTGTTGGCGCAAGCGCAGATACGGAAGAAAGAGTCGCGGCATTAATTGCTGCTGGTGTTGATTTACTAGTTGTTGATACGGCACACGGCCACTCGCAAAATGTTTTGGATCGCGTGCGATGGATTAAAAAACATTATTCAGATATTTCAATTGTTGCTGGCAATATTGCAACGAAAGAAGCAGCGTTGGCATTAGCAGGTGCTGGTGCAGATGCAGTGAAAGTCGGTATTGGTCCAGGTTCAATTTGCACTACACGAATTGTAACAGGTGTTGGTGTACCACAAATTACAGCGATTGCTAATGTGAGTGCTGCGTTAAAAGGCAGAGGCATTGGTATCATTGCAGATGGCGGCATTCGTTACTCTGGTGATTTAGTGAAAGCAATCGTTGCAGGTGCGAGCGCAGTTATGGTTGGTGGTTTATTCGCTGGAACTGAAGAAGCACCAGGTGAAGTCGAATTATTTCACGGTCGCTCATACAAATCTTATCGCGGCATGGGTTCATTAGGTGCAATGTCACAACGTCATGGTTCTAGTGATCGTTATTTCCAAGATCATTCTTCTGAAGTCGGCAAACTTGTTCCAGAAGGTATTGAAGGCCGCGTTCCTTATAAAGGCAGCATGGTCAATATTGTTAATCAACTCATGGGCGGTTTGCGTTCTGGTATGGGTTATACAGGATGTGCGGATATTCAATGTTTACAAACCAAAGCACAATTTGTTCGCGTGACATCTTCTGGTGTACGTGAAAGTCATGTACACGATGTTCAAATCACCAAAGAAGCACCAAATTATCACATAGACGAGACATACTAATTATCATGGATATACATTCACAACGTATTTTAATTTTAGAGTTTGGTTCTCAGTACACACAAATTATTGCAAGACGTATTCGTGAAATCGGTGTGTATTGCGAAATTCACCCTTACAATATTTCAACTAAAACGCTACAAAACTTTTCACCCAGCGGCATCATTTTATCTGGCGGCCCAGAAAGTGTGACAGGTGATGCATCACCGCGCGCACCAGAATTAGTTTTTAAACTTGGTTGTCCAGTCCTTGGAATTTGTTATGGCATGCAAACGATGGCAGTGCAATTAGGCGGTCGTGTTGATCCTGCGATTAATCACACAAAAGGCAATGCTAGTCGTGAATATGGATATGCCCAAGTAGAAGTGCGAGATCCATCACAATTATTAAATCAAATTGAAGATCATTCGACGCCAGATGGCGCTTCTCTTTTAGATGTGTGGATGAGTCATGGTGATCATGTGAGTGAATTACCAAGTGGTTTTAAAACGATTGCAAGTACGAACAATTGTCCGATCGCTGCTATGGCTGATGATGCGAGACATTTTTATGGATTGCAATTTCATCCGGAAGTATCACATACCAGACAAGGCTTACGCATATTAGAACGCTTCATAAAAGAAATTTGTCGTTGTCAATCGACTTGGAATTCAAAAAATATTATCGAAGAACAAATTAAAAAAATTCGTAATCAAGTCGGTGATGCAGGTGTCATGTTAGGTTTATCTGGTGGTGTTGATTCATCTGTTGCAGCCGTGTTGTTGCATCAAGCAATTGGCGATCAGCTCACTTGTGTCTTTGTCGATACGGGTTTACTACGCTTAAATGAAGTCGATGAGATTAAAGCAGTATTTGCAAAACATTTTGGAATTAAATTAATTTGTGTCGATGCGCGTCAACAATTTTATGATGCGCTCGCGAATGAAAGTGATCCAGAACGTAAGCGTAAAATTTGTGGCAAATCATTTATAGATGTCTTTGATGCTGAAGCAGAAAAATTACCAAACATTAAATTTCTTGCGCAAGGCACGATTTATTCTGATGTGATTGAATCAGCAGCCACAAGTCACGGCGGTACGCACGTGATTAAATCTCATCATAATGTCGGTGGTTTACCTGCTGATATGCGCTTGCAACTCGTCGAACCATTACGTGAATTATTTAAAGATGAAGTGCGTAAAGTGGGTGTGGAATTAGGTTTACCTTATGATCTTGTGCATCGCCATCCGTTTCCAGGACCAGGTTTAGCTGTGCGTGTATTAGGTGAAGTGAAACCAGAATACGTCGAAATATTACGCCTTGCAGATGCGATTCTCATTGAAGAATTATATCGCGCTGATCTTTATTATAAAGTCAGTCAAGCGTTTGCAGTGTTTTTACCAGTGAAATCGGTGGGTGTGGTAGGGGACGCGAGACAATATGAATATGTGATTGCAATTCGTGTTGTGGAAACTCAAGATTTTATGACAGCGCATTGGTCGCATTTACCTTATGAAGTTTTGGGAAATATTTCGAATCGCATTATTAATGAAGTGAAAGGTGTATCACGCGTGACCTATGATATTTCGGGTAAGCCGCCAGCGACGATAGAGTGGGAATAGTGATGCTTGATGATCAAGCATGGATGACACATGCGTTACGTTTAGCGGAACTTGCGAAGCAAGTTGGCGAAGTTCCAGTTGGTGCGATATTAGTAGCTGATAATGAAGTCATTGCAGAAGGATATAATTGCCCAATTTCCACTTGTGATCCAACTGCGCATGCAGAAATTGTTGTGCTGCGCAAAGCCTCCGCGTTGTTGCAAAACTATCGCTTAATTGATACGACTCTTTATGTCACTTTAGAGCCATGTGCGATGTGCGCTGGTGCCATGGTGCATGCGCGTATCAAGCGGCTTGTTTATGGTGCTCATGATAACAAAGCAGGCGCTGTTGTCAGTCAAGAAGCTATCTTAGATAAACCATTTCTGAATCATCGGGTGCAACATCAAGGCGGTATTCTGCGTGAAGCATGCGGTGCGATCTTAAGTGAATTTTTTCAAGCGAAGCGCACCTTGCCCAAATAAGTGATCTCCTCTAGACTGTGATGATCATTTATAACCAAAATGCTAAGACTATGTATGATCAGCGTTTTATGAAAGGTTTTTTGCGCTGTGTGTCTTTTTGCACGGCTGGAAGTTACGATCTATTAGGGATTGCTAACTATTTCCGTAAGCGCGGTCATGAAACCCGATTATTACGAGATGTCTTACATGTTTCCCATACGAGACGTCCGGGTGATCTTTACTTTTTTAATCACGGTTGCTTTGTTTCTTGGGGCTTCAAGAAAAAAATTGAAGATAAATTTTTAGAAGATGTAAAAACTTTCGCAATTAATCCACGCGAGACTATTGAAACGGATCATTTCCATTATCATCTCACCACTGAAACAACGTTAGATGTTGATGAGAAATATCAGCTCGACATCATTAGTCTTGAGTCAGATGATCCTATGCTTAAACTCGCTATTTCTTATGGTCTCGCACAATCGATTAAATTAGAATCTTTTGAAGAAGCGATGCAAGTTGCGATTCGCGCTCATAGTCATTTACCTGATGAAATTGCACAACGCGGTGAAATTTCATTATCACGGCGTGCGATCTTTAAACGTATTGGTGAAATTTTTATTGCACGTAGTTCGATTAATTTAAATATTGAATATTTAGACGTACCAGAATTTTTTTGGCGTAATCCAAATCTAGAATCGTATTATGTGATGACGAAACAATATCTTGATATTCCAAGTCGGGTCATGGCACTCAATCAAAAGTTGGATGTATTACAAGAATTACTCGACATACTTAATAGCCAAGTGCAACATCGTCATTCGAGCTTGCTGGAAAGCATTATCATCTTACTCATCTTTGTTGAAATTCTTATTAGCTTATTTCAATTACACGTCGTTTAATCAGAAGGGTATGAAATGATTCTTGCTTATTTAAGTGAAAATAACCTTAAACCTGAAATCATCACACCTCTGAATCAAGAACTTTTAAATGGTGCTCTCTTTATTGATCTTCTGAATCCTACGAAAGAAGAAGAAAAGTTAGTTGAAGAAAAACTTAATCTCGATCTTCCGACGCGTGAAGAAATGCAAGAAATTGAAATTTCCAGTCGCTTATATAAAGAAAATAATGCGCTCTTTATGACAGTCACCATGGTTGCGAAATCAGATACGTCTGAACCTAAAAGTGATGCTGTTACGATTGTATTAGTCGGAAATTTATTAGTGACGATACGTTACATCGAGCCACAATCATTTGCTTTATTTACTCACGATATTGCGCGCCTCCATAAAGACAGTCATAGAGCAGTGAATTTGCTGATTGAATTACTAGATACTTCAATTGATCGCTTAGCAGATATTCTTGAAAATGTTTCGCGATCATTGGAAGAACATTCTAGAATTATTTTTCACAGCCAAGATAATCCAAGCGGCGATGACTCAATAAAAATTGATTATAAAATGCTTTTGCAGAGAATAGGTGCAAGCGGTGATTTAAATACGAAAGTGCAAGAAAGCTTAATTAGTTTTA
>Ga0206869_1060_pt1 | contig 22374 bp, 14 predicted proteins | sample Alteio_BWOrgCont_35_FD_152618 | JGI IMG/M metagenome (GOLD analysis project Ga0206869, IMG submission 152618) | Enriched cells from forest soil in Barre Woods Harvard Forest LTER site, Petersham, Massachusetts, United States -... | ecosystem: Environmental > Terrestrial > Soil > Temperate forest >... | reverse complement strand
GTACGGTATTCGGGAGGGTAAACATGAATCGAGAACTGGCTTTGAAGATCGTGCTGGCGCTGGCGGGATTGCTCTTTTTGGCTTTAGTGTATCCGCTGGCGATATTTATGCGGCAAGAGCCTGCGTTATCCATGATGCTCAGCCTTTATGTTACGCTCGGGGTCTTCCTGCTTCTGGCAATCCGCAACCCGTTAGCGAATCGCAGCTTGATCGCCTTCACCGCATGGTCCAGTTTCGCTCACGCCGCCGTTATGGGCACGCAGGCGCTACGCAACATGATTGCACGTGGAGAACTCATAGGTGTAGCCGTTCTCATCGTCATCGGCATAGCCTTGATCGCGCTCGCACCGGCGAAGCAGTCTATGGAACCCATCTCACACCGTAGTAGTTATCAAACCCAGTGACGGATTCTACTGCAGGTTGAGCGTGACAGTGGAAGTATGCTGTACCGTACCTGCTGTCGCCGTCACCGTTACGGTGTAACTCTTCGTCTGACCGGAGAAGCTATTCGACGCTCCGCAGCCAATTAACCCTGCTGTTCCCGCAAACCCGGCAATTGCCAACAAAAGAACCGCAAGGCGGCCAGATCGCCTCAATCTGCGTACGCCAGCAAATGGAAGCAACAGCAACGCCAGAGCGAAAGCCTTCCCACCGCCGTTCAAAAGAGTGCGATCGCTCGCGGCAGTCGTTGAAGCCGTTTGTATGCTCACTGTAAATGCTTGTGGGCCTGCATTCGGGGCCAGCATTGCGGGAGAAGTGGTATAGGTTGCGCCTGGTGGCAGCCCCGTCACTGTAAACGTAACTGCGGTCGGATAACTTCCGTAAATCGGGCTAATGGTGAAAAGAAAACTGATTGTTCCTCCCGGCGCAACCGTCGCTGTTGCCGGGCCTAAAGTGGTCAGCGAGAAGTCCAGCACCGGCACGGCCACTGTTGCCGGTGATTGGCCGCTCGAACCAGTGAAGTTGCTATCCCCCATATAAACAGCCGTCAGCGTATGCGTCACGCCGGGGGATAGTGCCCCCGTAGAGTAGCTGCTGCTTCCATCGCTCAACACGGATGTGCCCAGCAGAGTCGATCCATCGTAAAACTGGACATTGCCGGTTGGAGTTCCAATTGTCGCCGAGGCTACCTGTGCCGTCAGCGTCACGCTCTGTCCCGGAGTGATGGAAACGCTGCTCACGCTAAGGGAAGTCTTGGTGGCCGCTTGTGTGATCGTCAACGTTCCGTCGGTGATTGCCTGTTTGTAAAGCGCAAGATTCGCGCCCGTCACAGTGGGCGTAATCGCATATGTACCCACAGGCGAAGCGGTGCTTGCAGCGGTCGCGAAGCTCTCTGTAAAGCTATCTCCCGGCAACTCACCAGTGATAGCACCGGTAAAGACGGGATTCGCCGTCCCATAAACTCTCGTCGCATTATTAGCAGTGACCGTCAGCGTGGCTTGAGTCACGGTCAGGTTCGTCGTAATCGCCGTTGGCGTGCCATAGGTTGTCGTGTCAGTCGGAGTGAATGAGACAGAAAGGGTATGCGTTCCAGGACCCAGCACTGTACCGGGTCCTGGATTGTAAGTAAATGATCCCGGTACCTGGCTGCCGTTGTAACTTGCCGTCGCGTTCAACTGAGAATTTGTCAGTGCTGTACCGTAGGTGATTGACGTTGGGGTTGCCCACTGTAGCATCGGCGTAACAGCGGTCACTGTAATCGTCGTGCTAACTGTCCCGGTCGGTGTATTGTAATCTGTCGTATCGCTCGGAATGAAGGTCGCCGAAAGAGTATGCGATCCAACACTCAACACTGTGCCCAGTGCTGGTGTATAAGCGAAAGCTCCCGCCACAGGATTGGCATTGTAGGTTGCTGTCGCGCTCAACTGAGTGCCCGTCAGTGCTGTACCGTAAGGAATTGGCGCTGGGGTCGCCCACTGTAGCGTCGGCGTCGCGGGGACCACCATAATCGTGGTGCTCACTGTACCGGCCGGCGTGTTGTAATCTGTCGTATCGTTCGGAATGAAGGAAGCGGTCAGCGTGTGCATTCCAACACTCAACACCGTGCCTGACCCCGTGGTGTAAGTAAATACTCCCGCCACCGGATTGCCATTGTAGGTTGCTGTCGCGTTCAACTGAGTGCCCGTTAATGCTGTACCGTAAGTGATGGATGCCGGGGCTAGCCAGCCCAGCACCGGCGTAGCAGCGGTCACCGCAATGTTTGCAGTGATCGGCGTTGGCGTGCTGTAAGTTGTCGTATCGCTCGGTGTGAAAGTCACCGTCAGCGTGTGCGTTCCTGCACCTAATATCGTGCCTATCGCCGATGAGTAACTAAATGTCCCAGCTACGGGATTGCCGCTGTAGGTGGCTGTTGCATTGAACTGTGCTGGAGACAATGCCGTCCCATAAACGATGGGTGACGTCGGCGTCCACGCAAGTACTGGTATGGCCTGGACGGTAAGGTTCGTCGTAATTGGCGCCGGTGTGCTGTAATCCGTCGTATCGCTCGGTGTAAACGTGGCTGTTAAAGTGTGAGTTCCCGCACTCAGCACCGTCCCCAACGCTGGGTTATAGCTAAATGTTCCTGCTACCGCTGTGCCATTGTAGCTCGCCGTCGCATTTAACTGTGTCGCAGAGAGTGCCGTCCCGGAGACGATCGGCGAGGGCGATGACCACGCAAGTATCGGCGTGCCCTGACTCACGGTAATATTCCTCGTGATCGGCGCTGGCGTGTTGTAATCCGTCGTATCGCTCGGAGTGAAAGTGTATGTCAGCGTGTGAGTTCCCGCCGTCAGTACGGTACCCAACGCTGGGCTATAGTTAAATGTTCCTGCTACCGCACTCCCGTTGTTAGATACCGTCGCGTTCAACTGTGCTGCTGTCAATGCCGTTCCGTAGGCGATCGGTGATGACGGCGACCACGATATGACTGGTGTAGCAGGAGTCACCGTAATGTTGGCGGGGATCAGCGCTGGTGTGCTGTAATCCGTCGTATCGCTCGGAGTGAAAGACACCGTCAGCGTGTGGATTCCTGCGCCTAAGACCGTGCCTATCGGCGCTGAGTAACTAAATGTCCCGGCTATGGGCGCGAGGTTGAAGGTCGCTGTCGCATTGAATTGTGTGGGAGACAATGGCGTCCCATAGACGATTGGAGATGACGGCGACCACGCCAGGACTGGCGCGGCCTGAGTCACCGTAATGTTGGCCGTGATCGGTGCTGGCGTGCTGAAATCCGTCGTATCGCTCGGAGTGAAAGACACCGTCAGCGTGTGCATTCCTGCACCCAATACCGTGCCTATCGACGATGAGTAGCTAAATGTCCCGGCTACGGGATTGCTATTGAAGGTTGCTGTTGCGTTGAACTGTGCTGGAGACAATGCCGTCCCGTAAACGATGGGTGACGTCGGCGTCCACGCAAGGTTTAGTGTGGCCTGGCTTATTACCAACTGAGCGCTTGCGCTTCCCGCATAATTCGTATCGTTGATCGTCCCCACGACGGTATAGCTGCCTGCCGCAGTTGGAGCAGTCGGGATGCCGTTGTAGGTGAAATCCACCGCAAGTCCGGCAGGAGTTGTGATCGCCGTTGCTGCGTGTGCGGTGCCGTTGTACGTCTGGGCGAGGTTGCCGAGCGTCACCGTCGCCGTCGTTTTTGAAATCACCAGCTGGCCTGTCGCTGTACCTGTGTAGTTCGTATCGTTGATCGTTCCCACGACGGTATAGCTGCCAGCATTTGAAGGCGCGGCTGAACTTCCATTGTAAGTAAAGCTCACGGCTAATCCGACTGGACTTGTCGTGGCGGTGACTCCGTGCGCCGTTCCGTCGTAAGTCGCTGTCAGATTGCCGAGCGTCACCGTCGCCGTCGCTTTTGAAACCTGCAAGGAGGTGCTTGCACCGGTCGGGCTATAGCCGGTGATACCAATGAAATTGACCTGAACAGGATGGCTTCCAGCGTTCAGAGAAGCAAGCGTCGGACCTGAGAGCGTGAAGACATTCGGCGTCGCAGTGCTGGTGATCGTCAGCGGAGTGCTATCGATGAAGGCGGTAAAGTCCGCAGCGGTGATGCCGGTTGCTTTCGAGGGAAGGAGGGCCACGGAAATCGAAGCTGTCTGGCCAAATGTGATCGACGGAGCGGTAATGGAAAGACTGGTCGTGATGGAAGAGTTGACTGTGTAGCCGGTCGAAAGACTCTGGCTATCGAACATGACCGAAGCCGTATTTGAGCTTGCGCTTGAAGGGGTGAGTGTTGCTGTCGATACGCCCGCAGAGGAAAAAGGTTGTGAAGCGATCGTATCTCCCGCAACATTCGTCGAGTAGGTTGGAGTCAAACTCTGCACACCCGGAAAGGCGCCGGAGATTAAGCTGCCATTGTTGTCTTTGGTGATACCGGCTGTCAGAGTGATCGAATCCCCTTGATTAACTGAGGTAGGGCTGGCAGACAAACTGAGCACCGCATAGGGGTTGGTGATAAGGGAGTCACCGGACGCCACGTTGAATTGTGCGGTTCTGTCGCAGCCAGTTGCACCCGGTCCGCCGTTGCATCCCCACCAATTCTCGGTTGCAGTGATTTTTCCTGCTCCAGATCCTGACGGAGACCCCGGATCTCCTCCTGAAATTCCGCTTCCATTGGTGGCGGTATTTCCGGCAATGCGGCTTAAACTGATTTGCAGCGTATTACTCTTCCCACCGAAGTCGTTATCTACGGCAATAGCTCCTCCCGTTCCAGCACTGTTACCTTGGAAGTTAGAACCTGTAATCGTGGTTGTTGTGCCTGGTGAGTTAATGTGAAGACCGCCGCCCAGTCCGCCTGAAGCGGAGTTGTCCGCAAAGGAGGAAGTTTGTATCAACAAACTGGCGAGGAGAGTGCCGCTTCCATCATTCCCGACCTCGCCCCCCGCACCAGTCCCTCCGCTTAAAGCCTGATTGTTGTTGACCGTGACAGTCGCCAATGTGAACGTCTTAGCTGTTGTCGATGCAGGCTCCTCGATACTAAGCCCGCCGCCGAACGGAGCACTATTCTGGGAGAACGTAGTATTCGATGCAGACAGGTTAGGAGTAGCCTCGCTACTATCAGGAAGTGAAGAAGTAGCTATTTGGAGCCCGCCCCCGAGGTTCTGCGTAGAATTATTCAGGAACTGATCCTGGCTTAGAGTAAGCGTCCCATTGCCATGATCCGTACTGGTTGCCCAAACACCGCCTCCGTCGCTAACGGGCGAAGAACAATTCTGAATCACGGAATTGGTAATCGTAAGATTCCCGTTGCCGAAAGCATCCCAGTTGATACAGCCACCAACGCTATTGGTTCCGCCGCTGTTGACGTTTTTGCCGTTTTGAACTGTGAGGTTGCTGAACGCTACATCGAAAACGTAGCTAGTACCACTGGGATTCAATACCGCCGAGGAAAAGGGCCCTCCATTGATGGTGAATACTTGGTCATGCGCACCGCCATCAATAATGGTGGACGATGACGATGCACCCACAATCGACATAGGTCCAAGAATTTCCAGATGCGTAAGCGCATTTCCATTGGTATCGAAAGATCCCGCCTGCTGGCTCAACACATAGGTTCCTGTGGGAAGCATGATGGTGTCAGATTCACCGCCCGATATGTTGCTTGGCCCATCGCCGTTTGCGAAGGAAATCGCATCACGCAATGTGCATATCTCTCCGGATTCCTGTGTGCACCTTGTTCCATCGTCCGGGTCGGTCGATGTGCCAGTATTATCTACCGTGGTGTTGACGTAATACGTATTCCCTGTCGTGGCAAACGAAACCTCTGGCGACAAACTATTAGCGCTGAGCATTACGAGCCCCTGACGCGTATCTGGGCTTACAGGAGTCGAGATGGCGGCAACAATATCGCTGGAAGTAAGACTGCTGGTGGTTATGCGATTGGAAGGAGATGCGGCCGCGCTCAGGAGATTCCGCGAAGATGATGCGAAGGAGTGGCTGACTAAAGTCTGCTGCTGTTCGGGCGAATTAAGGATCACCAGGTCGTCGCCGCCGGTGCCTGACGCCCGTGAACGTAAAAGGATCGGTGCGGGACCGCTCGGTGCAAAGGCTCCCGCGATAGATTTCCTCTCAACCTCGATCCAGGGCGCATCTCCGGTATCACTCGTCTGCTGCGACAGGGCCTGCGCGTTTGCATGCTGCCCCCGACGAGATTGAGCGAGTTCCTGTGTTGTGTATGGTCGTGAATCGAAGCCTTCATGTGCCAGAGTCACGACATCGCCGCTCGATGTCAGAACCGACAATTGCAAGAGTCCACGGCGATCGAATAGGAACGAGCCGGCTGTGACCGATTCAACGTCGCTGCCGGGAACGGTGGTCAGAGCATTCTGTCCGGAGAGCGCGGCTTTGCCATGCAATATCAGGAGTTGGCCGCCCGTGACGATCGCGGTATCGGGAATCGAATCGGCATCAAGGTTGGCCACCGTCATCGCGGTAGCCGGACCCGGCAACGGGTAACTCGCCTGTGTCGTCCAGGTATTCGAGCTATAGCTCAGAACGGACAGTTTGGCTCCCGCATTCGATTGCTGGCCGAGAACGACCACTTCGCCCATGAATGGCACGCCCGGACGATAGGCAGCCAACGCGGTCACGGCGCCATCCACGGTTGTGCTGACCGGAGAAAGAAAATTCCCTTTGCCGTCGCCGAACAGAGCAAAGAGCTGGTTACCTCCTTTCGTGGCGAAGACCAGATCAAGATGGCCATCCCCGTTCACATCCGCAGCAGTCATCAGACTGGGCCGGGAGTCTACAGTGATCGGCTCCGAGTTCTGAAGGTAAGGATCGGAATATTCGTGCCGCCCTGCAGCCAGCCAGCTCTCATGGGTCTGTGGCGCAAGAGCATCCAGGTTGCCGCGCAGCACCGTAATGGAGCCGCCTTTTGCAAGCGCATAGCCGATCACCAGATCGTTGACGCCATCTTCATCGAAATCGCCGGTCGCCATCGAGAGCGGGCGTGGCTGCTCACCAGGAAACTGCAGGTGAAGCGAATGGCTAGCCCCAAGCGGTTCCACGGCAGTGGTTCGTTGTGCCTTGGCACAAGTCGAGTGAGATATCACACAGCCCAGAACAAAAATCAGCAGGAGAGAAACCGGGGCGCAAGCATAGCGGAAACGCAGCGATAGTGCATTCATCTTCACAGCCTTCGAATTTCCACGTGTATGGCGGCAAAAGAGAGAACGACAGGAGTGAAACAATCAGCAAAGATCAGAACTTAAGCGCAAATCCTTCCCAGTGACGGGCGGAAGGCATTCGCAATTTCGATGCGTTCGGATCAGCAGAAATCGCATCCTTTTCGAAACTCGCTCGCCATATGAATGCATACATTGTTTTTCAAGAGTGCGCATCGTTACGCTCGTAACTTGCACACGGGCACAATCAATGAACCAGGATATGGCCGCCCAAAGAAGCTGCGAGTTTCGTCAGTCGGCTTTCGCAATGTACGCGTGGACCATCTTCGCCGGATCGACGACGCGGTCGAACTCTTCCTCTGTGACAAACCCCAGCTTGAGTGCGGCTTGCTTAAGCGAGAGGTCGCTGTCCAGTGCGTAGTGCGCAATCTTCGAGGCTTTGTCATAGCCAATGACAGGCGAGAGCGCGGTTACCAGCATCAGCGAGCGGTCCACATATTCCTTGATCTTCTTCAAATTAGGTTTTGCTCCTTCGACCAGAAACTTGCGGAAGTTGGTGCATCCATCAGTCAGAATCGTGATGGAGTGCGTAATGTTGAATATCATCAGCGGCTTGTAGACGTTCATCTCCAGATAGCCCCCAGCGCCGCCAAAGCCGACCGCTACGTCATTAGCCATTACCTGCACAGAGATCATGGTCAGCGCCTCGACCTGCGTCGGATTCACCTTGCCAGGCATGATCGACGAGCCGGGCTCGTTTTCCGGAATCAACAATTCAGCAAAGCCGGCACGCGGACCGCACGACAGCAGCCGGATGTCATTGGCAATCTTGTAGAGCGAGACTGCAAGAGTGCGCAGCGTGCCGGAGAGCTGAACGAGAGCATCGTGAGCGCCCTGGACAGTGAACTTGTTCGCCGCGCTGATGAAGGGAAGGCTCGTAAGCTTGGCAATTTCCGCAGCAGATGCGTCGCCGAACTCAGGAGATGCGTTGATGCCGGTTCCAACAGCTGTGCCGCCGAGCGCGAGGCTGTATACGCCTTTCAATGCATCCTCAATGCGTTCTAAATTGTCGCCAAGCATGCCGGTGTAACCGGACCACTCTTGCCCAAGCGTGAGTGGGGTAGCGTCCTGCATATGCGTGCGTCCGATCTTAACAATGTCTTTCCACTGATCGGCCTTCACCGCAATCGCATCGCGCAGGGCCTTCACCGCCGGTATCAGCCTCTCCTTCACGTTCACTGCCGCCGCTATATTCATCGCAGTGGGAAAAGAGTCGTTCGAAGACTGCGACATGTTGACGTGATCGTTGGGATGAACGGGCGTCTTGCTCCCAAGCTGCGTGCCCGCTAGCTGGCAACAGCGATTGGAGACCACCTCATTCACATTCATGTTGAACTGTGTCCCGCTGCCCGTCATCCATACGTGCAGGGGAAACATCTCCTGATGCTGGCCCGCGAGGATTTCATCACAGACTTGAACGATCAACTTGTGCTGCTGGTCGCCAAGAAGCTTGCCGTCATGGTTGGCATTGGCCGAGGCCTTCTTCAGCGTGGCGTATGCGGCAATCATCTCGCGCGGCATTAGGTCCTTGCCGATGCTGAAGTGCTCCAGCGACCGCTGCGTCTGCGCTCCCCACAACGCGGTGCTCGGCACAGCGACTTCGCCCAGGCTGTCGCTCTCCTTCCGAACGCCTTGCCCCTTCAATGCATTGATTGCATCCATTGCATTCTCCTCTAATCTTGATGATCGAATGGCCTATGCTAATCCGCTGCGGAAGGTACCAGCGGCCGAAGTTGATGCGCAATTGGGATCGGCCATTATGCCTCTAAAACGATAGACCCGGAGAGACGATTTTTGTCAGAAATTGCGCCGATTTAGCGGGGTCCTGGGTTGAAAGGGGAGCTGGAATATAGTGCGAGGTTTTCAGGTGCCTGATGAAAATACCTACTTTGGCGAACATACGGCAAACTAAGGCTGGTTTTTGGCTGTCGTCAGCTTACGCAAGACGAACTCCTGAATGATGCCGTTGGCCATGTCGGCGGCAATGTCAATTCCCGTGGTCGAAAACACGAGTCCCGGACCGCGATTCGAATTTGGATAATAGGTATTGGCGATGGCGCCCGAGGCTAGATAGCCTCCCAGGGCCGAATAGTTCGGCTGCCAGCGTCCGTTATCTCCCTTGGCCACGAACGGCGTCCGCAGGGCATAAATCGTGCGCGACTTCGTTGTGCCCGTGCCGCGATAGAAATAGCGCGGATCCTGATGCAGGATGGAGGGCAGAATGGCGCCGCCGATCATAATGTCCGTCAAACCGTTGGCATAGTTGGCGCCGAAACGCTGACCGTAGCCCTTAAAGCCGCCCCCGTAGTTGGGGGTGCCGGCAGCCTGATCGACAATAGCCACGAAGGAGGCGCCGAGGAAAGTGACGGGGTCCGTCGAGGTCTTGAGAGCGAGTCTGAACTTCAGCTTCGGCGTAAGCGGCACGGCATTGCGGTCATAGACCACGTAGAAATTGGGGAAGAAGCCCAGGACGCGCTGCTTTTCCTCCAGCTTGACTTGCTCTCTGGCGATCTCCTCCGTTGAGAGAACCGCGTTCACCGTGGTTTCTGCTACTGCAATCTTGAGCCGGATGCCCGTCAGCTCCAGATATTGACCTGGCTTGAGAATCACTTCGGGCGAGGTCCAGTTTGCGAATCCGCTGGCACTCACCGTGACACGGTAGGGAGTTCCCGCTTTGAGATGATCGAGCTGAAAGAAGCCGTTATCGTTCGCTGCGATGCGTTGCGGAGTGGGGAGCGAAGGGCTTTCAAGCACGACGGCGGCGCCTGGAACCATACCATCGTTCACATCGATTACCGTACCGATGATGGTTCCGGTCTGCGGTGCGGGCGCGGAGACCTGCCCTACCGTCGCACCGGTGGCAGACACACTGAGAATGAGAATAAGGAGGCGAAGAGAAAACTTAGCACTTATCATCAGCCGGCCTTTAAAACATAGGACGATGGAACGGAAGCTTCGGGTGCAAAAAAAAATTGCCACGGGTGGAGACAAAGGAGGGATTTCGATCGACAAAAATATGGAACCGGTCTGTCTTATCTGCGTAACGATATGTGAGCAGACAAAGCGATCTCTAAGCGGCAAGGTTCATTCGGTGTCCAGGAGGGAAGTATGGAACCTGTTATCGGTCTTAACTGCCCACAAGCGATTGAATATACGTTTCCTTCCCCCAATGCTCCGATTTGGCAGGACATCCTGGCACAGGCGATGACCGGCGAACTCCTTGCCGCGATGAACTACACCTCCTTATCCGAAATATGCGACGATCCCGAAGAAGTCGCCGAAGCATTGGAACATGCGGAGGGTGAACGAGGGCATGCTGCTGCGTTCGCCGCCGAGGGCCGCAGGATTGGCGTCGATGTTTCGAATAACGTCGACGCAAAGCATTGGAAACGACTGCGCGAAGCATTCATGCACTGCGTCACAGAGCGTGACTTTATCGGCTGTCTGATTGTCCAGGAGATCATGCTGGAATCATTCGCCGTCGCAAGCTATGCACGCGTCGGCAAGGTGGCGCCGGGTAGTCTTGGCAAGACCTTTGCCGCCATCGCAGCAGAGGAAGAAGAGCATGTCGATCACGCCCTGTCGATTCTCAGAACAGAGCGCGCCCTGGATGCGCAGCGCTTCGATGACAAGGTATACCGGCTGCATCTCGATGTGATGACCACCCTCGCAAAGATGCTGGCGAAGGAATGCAAGGATGGGCATTGCGAGGTGTGCCACGGCAGCTGTGTGAAGCCATCCCTGTTCGACGTCAGCCTGAGTGCGGCCGAGCTTCGCGGAGCATCGCTGCAACAGTACCTGAAGACGCTGGACATGCTGGGGCTGCCCGGGGAGGTAACACTTGCATGGGTCACTCAGCTGCCGGTATAGCCGTAAGTGGACTGCCTGCCACGGTCGATTTCGCCCTGATCGGGCATCAGGAGAGTTGGAGGGCGGCTGCGGACGTACTCGCTGTCTTGCGCGGACCAGAGCACACTCCTCTGCCTGACGACGAGATCAAGGACATCCTTCCATGGATCCCGCCAAGAGCCGTCTGCCATGTCCGCGTCGGATCGATCAGCAGCGGTGTTAGCGACGCCAAGGCACATGGCCTTTATATCGACTCCTTCATTCCTCCCGACCGTCTGGGCGCCGCCTACACGCACGAGAACATCGCCCGGGTTCGTGGAGCGGCAGCCTACGCGATCAAGGCTGGAGCGAGGATCGTGAGTCTCGGCGGATTCAGTTCCATTCTGATCGAGGGCAACTTCGATCAACTTCCCGAAAGACAGGATACGGCCTTCACGACAGGTAATACGCTCACAGTTGGCTTCATCGTTCAGGGCATCAAGAAAATGTGCAGGCTGGCGGGTCGAGACATCCGAAGATCAACTCTGCTCATCGTTGGAGCTACCGGAGATGTGGGTTCCGGTTGTGCCCGTTGCCTGTCGCCTCTCGTGAAGCGCATGCTGCTCAGCGCACGCAATGTGGAGCGGCTGCGCGCGCTCGCCTCGGAGTTAGAAACCAATGGAGTTCAGGTAGAGCTTGCAACCGGTCTCCAGCAATTCTCTCAGGAGGCCGATGTTGTGATCTGCGCGGCGAGTCTGGCGTCTCCTTCGCTTCTACTCGGCCGCATCACACCCGACGCAATCGTTTGCGATGCCGGCTACCCGAAGAACCTCTCTCCAAATGCGCAGATGCCTGGCGTCAAAATCTTCTTTGGAGGCTTGGGGCAGATCACTGGTGGACTGACATTCGCGCCGGATTTTCATGGAATTCTGAATCGGCATCCATTCCCCAATGTGGTTCATGGATGTCTACTCGAAGGCATGGCTCTTGCCCTGGAGGGAAGGTTCGAACCCTTCTCTCATGGAAGAGGGCATATTACGCCCGAGCGGGTCGAGGAGATTGAAAGCATTGCAGCACGGCATGGAATCTATCTCGCACCGCTTTACAACGCCGATGGACCCCTAGAGGACAGACTTGATCGCCAGATGGAATCGCCGAGAGCATAAGTACATGGAGTCGTGCTGACGGAACATCCTTGCTTAAACATCGACTGTGTCTGGAAGCATTGCCGCCTGTCCGCTATATGCGCCCGTAGCGTCGATAAGTTGCCACACCGTCGCGTTCTTGATGCGGAAGCGTCGACCCGACTTCGCAATCCGGATGCCGTCATAACCAGTAACAAAGCCATCGCGCGCCACCCGCTCTAGAAACTGTTGCCGATCGGCGCGTTCGGGGGCCTCCGCCGACAGGCGCGACGGCAGCACAGTCAACTCTTCCCACTGGTACCCGAACCGCTGCTGTGCAGCTTTGTTGCCGTAGATGAAAACCGGATCGGGTGCGGTATTGTGCGCAAGAATGCCAAATGACGCATCTTCATACAACCATCGCATACCCTGTTCGGCTGTCATGCCGTCCGGAGTAATTGACTGACCGATGAGCCGACGATAACTATCTGCCAGTATATGAAAGAAGGAAAGATCGTTGCGCAAATCCATGTCTTGAAGGGCCTGTTGATATATCAATACCCTCATTATAACTTTTGAGAATTGCCACTTTCAGACGCAAAGATCAGAGCAAGGGGTAGAGGTACAGATATTTCATTTCGCACTATTTTTTTAATTATTAAGGGTTCCAGTAAGCCGGAAGTGAATCGAATCAGTTAAGGCGAATTGGAATGTACACAGCATAGAGTAAGAAAAGGCCAAAGAGAAAGCAAATATCAGCAGCAGTAGCTTGAAGAAGTTTGAAGATGAATCGCTTCCTGTCTCCCACAGAAGTAAATCGACCACTCCTCGAAATCACCATCCAGAAGGTGATCGGGGAGACGCCTAGACTGGAGCAGGACCGCGTCGCCCTTGAGGAGCCTCTTGAGATCCAGCTTGTCTATGGAGCAGTAGACACAAGGGTTACGAAATCAATTACGGTAACCATGCGAACGCCGGGACATGATTCTGAGCTGGCTGCTGGATTTCTGCTGACCGAAGGTGTGATTCGCGACCCCGCTGATATCGTAGACATCTTCAATCCTCTGGAAGAGGGAAGAGCGGAACACGAAGCGGCTGCCGCTACTGCCTCCGACAGCTTTCTCCCCTCTGCATCCAGACTGAACGTGGTCCGTGTTGAGTTGGCGCACGATGTTCAAGTGAACATGTCGAGCCTGGAGCGCAATTTCTATACCACCTCAAGCTGTGGCATATGCGGCAAAGCCTCGCTGCTCGCTCTGCGCTCTGTATGTCCACCGCGGCTGAAGAACAATTTTTCGATCCATGCAGAGATGCTGTACACGCTGCCCGAGCGTATGCGTAGCGCGCAAAGCATCTTCGACAAGACGGGCGGGTTGCATGGAGCAGGCTTATTCGACTCGGAAGGGAAGTTACTGGGGTTGCGGGAAGACGTAGGCCGTCACAACGCGGTCGATAAGCTGCTGGGAGCGCAGTTTCTTGCCGACTGTACTCCTCTGCGCGACAAGTTGTTGCTGCTATCCGGGCGCGTCAGTTTTGAGCTTCTGCAGAAGACTGTCATGGCAGGCCTTCCCATGGTTGCGGCTGTAGGTGCGCCTTCCAGCCTTGCGGTTCAAGTAGCCAGGGAGTTCGACATCACCCTGGTCGGATTTCTGCGAGACAACCGTTTCAACATCTATCACGGAGCCGACCGCGTGTCTGTTGGTTTATGAGAGTTATTTTCTGGAGGAAGGTATGAAGTTACGGATCAAGGGGAATTCTTTGCGATTGCGTGTCACGCGCTCAGAGCTTACGCGACTGTCTGCGGGAGAAACCGTAGAAGAGGCGATCCATTTTGCTCCAGAACCAACAGCCGTTTTTCGTTATGCGCTGGTATCCAGCCCTGAAACAGATCTTGTGGGAATACGTTATCGCGACGGAGAGGTCACTGTAGCCATCGCACCGGAACAAATGCGTGCCTGGAGAGAGGAGAGTCAGATCGGCATTTACGCCACTCTTCATATTGGTCCTGCTGGTCCGCTGGAGATCGCATTGGAGAAAGACTTCGCTTGTCTCGATGGCAGAGATGAAGACAACCGGGATACGTTTGCCAATCCGCTGGAAGGTAAGGTCTGTTGAATCTCCTGCAATCTACGACCTCAACGAATCGTAGAAGGGCCACCACAAAAGGGGCGCAGTCATCTTCCCGGCAGGACGTTTCAACGCGGCCCGGTCTGCATTTCTGTGAGCGGATCAGCAATCATATCGCCGTCCTTGCTGACACATGCCCAGACGAAAGTCGACTCGGATTACCTACAGACCCGAGGCAAGGTTCCTCACCTTACATTTTCGTATTTCTCTATCACATATCCTTCAAGGTGGGTAAGCGATAAGATGCCTTTCTTGGGGAGACGAGCTACAAAACAGGTTGCTCAACTTTGGCAGCTTCTGCCTCGTCCCTTGACCACGCTTCTATTTCTTTGAAAGCCAAATTGAAGAGGAACAAAGCATGTCAGACGAACAGCAGAAACCACTCAGCCGACGGAAATTTATTGGAGGGAGTTCAGCAGCACTGATCGCGGCAGCCGGGCTAAAGGTTGCATCCGCCCAGGAGACGAAACCTCGCTCTGCGGACCACCATCTGCCCAACGAATCGGATCCTGGCGTGAAGAACGATCCGCTGGACGCGGAAAATCCTGATTCCGTGTGGTCACCGGCAACGGACGCAGGTGGCCAGCCGCCTTTCAAGTATTCTTTTGCGCTGTCGCACAAGCGCATCGAAGAAGGCGGATGGACGCGCCAGGTAACGGTACGCGATCTGCCGATTTCCAAGAAGATGGCTGGCGTCGAAATGCGTCTTGTCTCCGGCGGCATTCGCGAATTGCACTGGCACGTCGGTGCGGAGTGGGCTTTGATGCTCTACGGCAGCGCACGCATAACAGCCGTAGATGAACATGGGCGCAGCAATGTGAGCGACGTGAAAGAGGGCGACCTCTGGCTCTTTCCCGGAGGCATCCCGCACTCGATTCAAGGGCTAGGTCCGGATGGTTGTCGCTTCCTGCTCGTCTTTGACGACGGTAATTTCAATGAATTTGAAACCTTCCTCATCACTGACTGGCTGGCTCACACACCGCCGGAAGTGTTGGCCAAGAATTTCAACGTTCCTGAGAGCACCTTTGCCAATGTCCCTAAGAAGGAGTTGTTTATCTTCAAGCGGGATCTTCCCCGTCCTCTTGAGGAAGAACAAAAACAGGCGCAGGACGGCACAGGTCCGGTGCCGCACAGCTTTGCTTTTTATACAAACGAGATGCAACCGACGAAAGTGTCCAAGAGCGGCCATGTCAAGATCATCGATCGAAATAACTTTCCTGCCACGAACATTGCCGCGGCCATCGTCACGCTAAAACCGGGCGGCCTACGTGAATTGCATTGGCATCCAAATGAAGATGAGTGGCAGTACTACGTGCAAGGGAAAGGACGCATGACGGTCTTTTCTGCGGGAGCGCATGCGCGCACGATGGATTTCGAGGAAGGCGATGTGGGCTACATCGAAAAGTCGATGCCGCATTACATCGAAAATACAGGCGATACGGACCTCGTTTTCATTGAGGTTTTCCCAACTCCGTATTACCAGGATATCTCGCTCGCAGAGTGGATGGCGCATACGCCGTTCCGTCTCATGAACGAACATCTTGGCGTTGGCGAAGACATGCTTGCGAAGATTCCTAAGAAGGAAATGGTCATTGTTCCCGAATAACAAAGATAGTGTGGATGTCTGCCTCCGCTGGCATCCACGCGTTTGCTTTTTTCAGGGCGAGCTGTGCGCTAGCCATGAAGAATCCGGAGATAAAAAGTGAAATCGAATCGTTGGGGCATCGCCTTTGCCGGTGTTGTTCTCCAGGTTGTACTTGGCTCTGTCTATGCATGGAGCGTTTTTCGTGTTCCTCTTACAAAGCAGTTTCACTGGACCATTCCCCAGGTGACACTGACGTTTACGATCAGCATCTGCGTGCTCGGCGTTGCTGCTTTTTTCGGTGGCCTATGGCTGAACCGGTCTGGTCCGCGTGTTGTTGCGCTGACAGGGGCATTCCTCTATGGCGCGGGAACTCTGCTTGCCAGCTTTTCCGGTGATCGCTTGTGGTGGCTCTATCTCTCGTATGGAGTGATCGGTGGCACAGGACTAGGCTTCGCTTACATTGTTCCCATCTCTGTGCTGGTGAAGTGGTTTCCAGATCGCAGAGGCTTGATTACCGGAATAGCCGTGGGAGGCTTTGGAGCAGGCGCGCTTGTGACCGCGCCCGTTGCGACTCACTTGATTCAAACCGTCGGTGTACTCCAGACGTTTGCATATCTCGGAGCCGCATACGCTCTTCTTGGTTTGCTGACAGCTTACTTTATGCAGAATCCTCCTGCGGGCTGGTCGCCGGCGGGATGGACCCCTTCAATCAAATTGACTGCACAGCGTTCGGCTAAGGAATACACGCTCAAGTCAGCTTTGATGACCTGGCAGTGGTGGGCATTGTGGCTGATTCTGTTTCTGAATTCATCCGCCGGTATCTCGGTCATCTCTCAAGAGTCTCCTATCTTTCAAGAGTTGGGGAAGGTAACGGTAATCGTCGCAGCGGGTATGGTCGGCGTCGTTAGTATTGGTAATGCGTTTGGACGCGTATTCTGGGCATGGATATCCGACATCCTTACGCGCCGTTTCGCTTTCGTCGTTATGTTCCTGTTGCAGGTGATTCTGTTCTGGGTTTTGCCGACGATTAGCTCTGCGACGCTTCTGACGGTACTGTCGTTTATCATCCTGATGTGCTACGGAGGCGGCTTTGGGACCATGCCTGCTTTTACCGCAGACTATTTCGGCTCAAAGAATGTTGGCCCCATCTATGGACTGATGTTAACGGCATGGGGCGCGGCGAGTGCCTTTGGCCCGCTGCTGATCGCAAACATGAGGCAAGCAACTGGAACCTACCGGAGCGGATTTCACGTGCTGACCGCGGTTGTCCTTGTATCGACCTTGTTTCCGCTCATTATTCGTCCGCCTGCCAGAAGCAACTGATCGCAAAATGATGCATGGCAAAAGTTGATTGTAAAGAGAGGCTGGTTCAAGAGGACCAGCCTCTCTTTACATTGGCCCACTGTTGACCTTTATTCCCTGCATAAAGCCCGTTCTTCCCTGCAAACATCTGGAGCACTGCCATCGCACCTGCCAAGGTGGTAGCAGTTGGATATGTGGAGGACGACATAATGTGGGCACCTCACATGAGTCCATTCAGCGTGGCAAGCTTTGATTGCATTCTCGGCTCCATTCAGTCGTTTCTTGCAAAGCTTGGCCTGCAACACTATGGACGAGCTGCTTCGCTATGGGTGTTCTTTGCCGCATGCGGAGTCACCGAACTGTTCATCAGTTTTCTGATCTGTACGCCCCTTGAACGCTTCCTGCCGCTCACGAGCTGGCCAAAACGCAACTCCATCACGGCGGACGTGACCTATGCATTCTTCGTTCGCATCGTCCTGTTTCCTCTCATCGCATACTTTGAATTTGCCTGGTTGCACCAGCATGTCGATGGATTTCTGCATGCCCACGCCATGACGCCGCCCACACTTCCCGGGCTGATCCCTATTCTTACTTCGTTCCCTGCAGTCGTCTTCATCGCCAACTTCGTCCTTCTCGATCTAGCCGATTATTGGCGTCACCGGCTCTCTCACCGGTATGGCTGGTGGTACGGCATTCACTCCCTGCATCATGCCGAAGATCAGATGACTTTCTGGTCGGATGATCGGTCGCATGTTCTCGAAGACGCGATCACCTATGTGTGGCTCATCACCGTGGGTCTGGCCATCGGAGTGCCGGCGTTCCCGTTCCCATTTCTCATTCTTTGCTTCCGCCTTCTTGGCAGTATGTCGCACTCGAACACGCGGGTCAGCTATGGATGGCTCGGCGAGCATGTGTTCATTTCCCCTCAATTCCATCGCACCCACCACGCATTGCGTGCCGCCGGGCGACGCAGCTGCAACTTCGGCACAGCGCTGTCCTGGTGGGACATCCTCTTCGGCACCGCCAGGTTCCGCGACGGCACGGTCGAAACCGGCGACGCAGGAGCCGAGCCCGCATTGGTGAATGGCTCGTGGGGCGAACAGCAGCGAGCAGGCTTCCGCCGCATGCTCCGTTTAGGCCGCCGAGGCCGGAAGCTGACCGCCGCCAGGACAGCATGATGATCAGTGCCGACCTTCAGACCTGGACGACTCGTGTCCTCGATCAAGGCAAACTGGGGACAACCCCCGACGATAGCTGGAAAGTCGCTGCATACGAGCAATACAAAGCCAGGCTAAGCGCACCTGACTATCCATGCTTCTTCGGTCAGAGTGGCGAAGCGCGCGGAGAAATGCTCTATACCTTCATTTCTGAGCGTCGCCTTGATGAGCTGGTGGTGAATATGCAGCAATTCGTCAGCTTGATCGGCACACCTGACTATAAACGCTGCAGTCTGATCGCATTCTTTGAGCCCGACCCGACCATTACCAATCACACCGCCTTCGTCGCTCGCTTCTGGCAGGTATTGCAGTGTCTTCACGAACACGACCGCGATCCGGAGATCAACAGGACGCCCGATCATCCTCTCTGGGAATTCTCGTTCGAACGAACGGAAATGTTCGTTGTTGGAGCGTCACCCAACTATCGCCGCCGCCGCAGCCGAAACCTGGGTCCGGGCATCGTGCTCGTGTTCCAGCCCAGATCTCTTTTCATCGATCCGGCGACCTCACAGCCGATCGCAGCCCCCGTCCGGCAACGGATTCACAAGCGCATGCTGGCCTGCGACGGAATGCCGGTGCATCCCGACATAGGCTTCTACGGAGACTCCGGCAACCGCGAATGGAAGCAGTACGCGCTCCCGGACGATAACGAACCGGAGAGCGGAATCTGCCCATTCCGCACGCGATCAAGATAGCTTCCAAGGGAAAACTGATCTGCCATCCCTTCGCGCAACACGAAGAATCCGGATTCAATTCTGCGATGGGATGGAGGTGCATGGACGCTTTGAACCCAGCTTAAGTCACATCTCTGTGGCAATTCTGCCAACGTATCTACCGTTAAGACGTTACGACTCAATTCAAATCCAATGTTATCAATGCCTTGCGCGCCTCGTTAGAGCGCCCTCCTAACGTTGCCAGCTGTGCAAACTGCGGCATACCGTGATCGGCGATCGTGGAAGCCCTGCTTGGCAATTACTAAAAACATACTTAACACGGTGCTGCTTTTTAAGGGAGGCAAGACATGACATCCAAAAGGCGTAAGGGACCAGACAGTTCTACATGGCTATCCGGTGCCATCCTCATACTCTGCTCGATCGCAAGTATTTTGTTCATCGCTAACGCCAATTTTGCAAACGCCCAGACCACAGGACTCGGCACCATTTCCGGTACTGTGACCGATTCCTCGGGAGCCATGATTCGGGGAGCCAAACTGACGATCACAAATATGGCAACCGGCGTGGCTCGTGACAGCGTGACAAACGGCACTGGCTACTATGAGGTGGGTGCTCTCATTCCCGGCAAGTATAGGATTCTGGTGTCTTTATCGGGGTTTAAAGACTTGCTGCGCGAGGGAATCACGCTCGAGGCAGATGCGCATATCAACGTTCCCATGCAGCTCGCTACGGGCAGGAGTGTGCAGACGATCGTCGTGCAGGCAGACGCCAGTTTGCTCAACACCGAAAGCGGTTCGAGCGGGCAGGTATTAACCACCAAACAGGTAGAATCGCTCCCGGTCTCTGGAAACAACCCCACCTGGCTGGCTCTCATCGCTCCAGGCGTTCAGGGCAGGACCGGACAGGCTGCGTCTACCGATGATACTCTGGCCTGGACGGGCCTCACCCAGGACTTTGGAACCTATGGCAACGTCGGCGTGAGCGAGTTCAGCCTCGACGGTGCTCCTAACGAAACCAACTCACGACAATCCGGTCTTAACCCGACGATCGATGAGCTTGGAGAAACCAAGTTCGATGTGACAGGATATGACGCCGGTGTCGGGCACACGATGGGCGTCTCGACCATCCAGACAACCAAATACGGAACCAACGAGCTCCATGGCTCCATCCGGGAAACCTACACCGCCAAACGCTGGGCGGCCATGAACCACTTTCAGGGATTGAACTACCGGTATCAGCAGTCTCTCGCCGGCTGCGACAACGGTGCCAGCACCAGCCCTGAGTGCTATGCGATTGAGAACGAATATGGCTGGCCCGGAACCAATATGAACAATGGCTCGGCTGCCATCGGCGGACCTGTCTACATCCCCAAGCTATTCGATGGGCGCAACAAGCTCTTCTTCTTCGTTTCCGTGTTGAATGATGTCTTTTCCGGTGCGGGATCGCAGACGGCTACCGTTCCGACGATGCAGGAAAGACTCGGAGACTTCAGCGATCTCCCCCAGCAGACGGCCAACGTACCTGCCGCCTTCACTGCCGCATGTCCTTCGGGGACGCCGTACTTTGGCCAGTATCAGATTTATGATCCGTTTTCCGTGACAATCGATGCGCAAGGCATTCCGCGGCGTAAACCTCTCTGCGGCAATGTGGTTCCCGGAAACAGGATGACGAACAGCGAAATGGTCAAGCTCTACAACAGCCTGATGCCGGTTCCTACGCAAAACAATCCCACTGGAAGCAACTTCGCTTTTACTCAGATCACCCCGCAGACGTATCGGGATTACACCGCGCGTGTCGATTACAAATTTTCGTCGAAGGACAACCTCTTCGTTCGCTATACGAGAGGGAACTACACCAAGGGGCAGAATGATTACACCGTCGGCGACGTGGGCGAACAGGAGGGACCGCGCTGGATCGATGTACCGGCGATCGGATGGGACCACGTCTTCAACCAGAACACCAGCCTCGAAGTGACATTCGGAGGCACAAACTATAAGACGCACTGCTGCTACTATCCCGGATACGACAAATACAAACCAAGCGATCTGGGACTACCCAGTTACACAGACCAGTATGCGCAATCAGCAAATGCTTCACTCCTGCAACTCCCCGTACTCCAGATAGCCAACTATGAGAACAGCAATCCGGGCGAGCCGGCTTCTTCTCTCGGACAAACCGACAATGTGCCCTCCACCTACCGGTCTTTTGCTCTTCGCGGGAACGTCACTCACGTGCAGGGCCGCCACACGATCCGGGCAGGTGCCGAATATCGGTGGCAGAATGCATCCACCGGCATCAGCGGGAACGTTTCAGGAACCTACAACTTCGACAACTCGTTTACCCAGCAGAACAACGGGTCAGACAGCACATTTCAGCAGTCGAATACAGGGCTAAGCTATGCCGCATTCCTGATGGGCGTCGACACTTCCGCCTCGGTAGGCAGAAATGCTTCCGCGTCGTTGCAGTCGCCGTATTATGCCTTCTATGCAGGAGATACATGGCGCGTTACGCCGAAACTTACAATTATCCCCGGTCTTCGCTTTGAATATGAATATGGTGTCGTCGAAAAGCACAATCAATTAGTTGTCGGATGGGATCCGAATGCAGATCTGTCATCGATCTCCGGCCCCGCAAACAACGCATATCAGGCGGCACTGGCGAGTGCGACTTCGTCGCAGCGGGCGGTGTTGCCGTCGTCGCTGGCCATTCAAGGCGGCCCGCTCTATGCGGGCGTGAACGGAGCGCCGAGAAACGAGTGGAATAACAGCTATCGTTTCCTGCCCAGGCTCGCAGTGGCCTATCAGGTAAATCCGCGCCTGGTCATTCGCGGAGGCTATGGCCTCTTCTTTGACACGCTGAATGCCCTGAACGCACAGATCGATCAGGATGGATTCAGCGCGGCCACCAGCGTATCTACATCGACCACATACGGCACGAACTTTGTGGCGGGCACTTCGCCCCTGGCGGACCCGTTTCCGGCCAATGCGAGCGGATCACGGTTCAATACCCCGATCGGCAGCGCAGCCGGGGCGCTGTATTACCTGGGCGCCAGTCCGACCATTACGGACCACAATCTGCTGCCCGCGCGTGAGCAGCGCGGATCCGTAGGAGTGCAGTATCAGCTCAGCGATTCCATGCTGCTCGATGTCTCCTACAACATTGGTTACACGTCCAATCTTTCCAGCACGCCAGACGTACAACGACTGACCAAAAACTTTGCATATACTCCTGCGTCGTTTTACACCGGTGGACAACAGCCGAATACTGTTCCGAATGCTCTGCTGTCGAGCAAAATAAACAACCCGTTTGCCATTTCCAACTTCGGTGGCGTTGCATCCAGCA
>Ga0206869_1057_pt1 | contig 23300 bp, 27 predicted proteins | sample Alteio_BWOrgCont_35_FD_152618 | JGI IMG/M metagenome (GOLD analysis project Ga0206869, IMG submission 152618) | Enriched cells from forest soil in Barre Woods Harvard Forest LTER site, Petersham, Massachusetts, United States -... | ecosystem: Environmental > Terrestrial > Soil > Temperate forest >... | reverse complement strand
GCTTGCTGATTTAGGCGATCATACTGGCATTTTCGAAGCGAAACTGAGCGGTTTATTTTCAGGACTTACATTTCCTGATTTAAACAATCTTCCGCAAATTGAGGATAGCAACGGTGATATTATTGCCATCAACCCAAATATTCCATTCGCTTATCACGATCAAGCCCATATCATTTATTACCACTTTCTGATGCAAACCCGATTAAATATTTCATTTAAAGAATTCACAGAAAAGAATGTTAATTCTTCTACTGAACTTGCACTTCCAAAAAAAATCGATGGTGGTACATCATCATGGTCTGCAATAAAAAATTCATTTGGCGTATTGTTTAGTGGAAAACAACAAGGTGAAGATGAATTTGATGAAAGTGATCTTGTTGTTGAAGCCAATGATTTCTCTCCATCCAATAGTAATCATTGACCTTCTCACATAGCGGCGTTACTCTTCGTTTCCACAAAATAACGTCGCTAAAATATGAAAACAAAAAACTTACGATTAAAAAAACAAGAACATCGGCGCATACGCGCGGGGCATCCTTGGATTTTCAGTAATGAAATCAACACCGCGATCACACCGCTCAAGTCATTCCAACCTGGCGATCAAGTCATTGTCGAAGCGCATGATGAAACCGCTTTAGGCGCTGCTTATGTCAATCCGCACTCATTAATTTGTGCGAGGCTCTACAGCACTGACCCCAAGCAACTACTTGATCTCAATTTCTTTATTGAAAAAATAAATCTCGCACTAGCCGTGAGAACGCAATTATTTTCAGCACCTTATTATCGACTTATCTTTGGTGAATCAGATCAGATTCCAGGTCTCGTAATCGATCGTTTTGGTGAACATCTCACCGTACAAATTAATACGGCTGGCATGGAGAGATGTAAAGAACTCATCGTCCAAGCACTTTTATCATGCATCCCTGAGACGCAATCGATCCTTTTTAAAAACGATAGTAGCATACGCACTCAAGAAGGCTTAGTTTCAGAAGTGATCGCGGCTTATGGTGAGCCACCAGAAACTGTGACCATCGAAGAAAATAATGCGCGCTTCATTGCACCGTTGATGAGCGGTCAAAAAACCGGTTGGTTTTACGATCACAGACAAAATCGTTTGCGTCTTCAAGATTATGTCAAAAACCGGCATGTATTAGATGTATTTAGTTATGTTGGTGCCTGGGGAATTCAAGCAGCACTTTATGGCGCAGCCTCTGTTGAATTTGTAGACTCATCGCAACAAGCGATTAACGCAGTAAAAGAAAATGTGAAATTGAATCAACTGACAACTCGTCTGACAACGGTTTGCGAAGATGCATTCGTTGTTTTAAAAGAATATGTTCAGAAACGACAAACATTTAATGTCATCATTTTAGATCCACCTGCATTCGTGAAAAAAGCTAAAGACAAAGCTGAAGGTTTGCTCGCGTATCATCGAATCAATGAACTTGCTCTCAAGATGTTAACGCCGGGTGGCATTCTCATTTCATGCAGTTGTTCGATGCAAGTCAGCATGCAAGATTTGATTGATATATTACAGCGTATTAGTGCTAAAAATCAGATACCGATTCAACTTTTAGAACGCGGTCATCAAGGTCCTGATCATCCGCTACATTTAGCAATTCCAGAAACAGATTATTTGAAAGCGCTTTTTATAAGAAAGATGACTGTTTAATTTAATTTGTCGAATACTATAAAACCATCACATTTAAGTAAGAAACTTCCTTTTTTAGGAAGTTTCCTGCTAAAATCAAAGTATGACAACGCTTAAAGATATGATTATTGAAGCAGGCTTTTCTGATCGCATTTTAACCGATGTTGATCTTAATAACCTTCTGGCAGATACATCGGCTGCTCGTTATGGGCTGGTTAACAAAGCGCTCAAAAAAGGAGAGTTAATTAGAATTCGGCGTGGTCTTTATCTACTAGCGGATAAGTATCGCCACAAAAAACTAAGCAAATTTTTCCTCGCTAACAAAATTGCTCCTCTTAGCTATATTTCTCTCGAAAGCGCAATGTCTTATTACGGCTGGATTCCGGAACGTGTTGCAACGACAACGAGTGTGATTGCTGGAAGTCGGACTAAAAAATTCATAACGCCATTTGGAGAGTTTGTGTTTTATCCATTACAGGTTAATGAGTATGAGTTTTTAACTGGCGTAACTCGGATTGAAGAAACAAAAGAATATCCTTATTTATTGGCGTCACCACTGCGAGCCCTGGCTGATTATGTATATGTAAAAAAAATTGATTGGGAAAATCTAGATTATCTGACTAGCGGTATGCGTATTGATTTAGAGCACCTCATGAAAATTAATCAAGATCAATTTTTAGAATTAAAAAAAGTATATCGCTCTAAGCGTGTGTTGCATTTTTTAGATAGTCTCAAACTGGAACTTATAAAATAATGAATACTAATATTATTGAAGAAAGACTAAAAACTTACAATACAAATACAATTGAAGATGAAGAGCATGCGCTTAAAGAAATCTTACAAGAAATCGCTATTAATGGTCTGTCAAATGCTAATTTTTTTGATAAAGCTATTTTTCACGGTGGAACAGCGCTTAGAATTTTATATGGCTTGCCGCGATTTTCGGAAGATTTAGATTTTTTATTAAAAAACCCAGACCCAGACTTTAAGTCGTGATTGGTATGATTTTGCGTGGTATGTAGCAAGAAAAGTTTCACCAAACTTTGTTTTTCTTGAACATGCACTTAATCAACAAGGACCGTGGGCTAATCAGGACATCACTGTTACATCAACCTGGCTTATTGACGCCATGGAACAGAAAATCAAGCGTATTGATTGGAGCAAAGCAGTAAATGATGTAGAGCAATTTCTAAATACCCAAGATAAGCAATCTTTGAATTTATGGGGTGTTGATTTTTTTCTAGATAAGCTTCATAAACTCAAAAATTTTATTGAAATGTAGATTTTTTTGCAGTAATGAAGTTACTCTTATGACAATATCCTTACAAATAAAAAAGGCAGGTTTCCCTGCCTTTTCGAAGTATTTTTATTTACTTCTTCTTTTTTGCTGAGCTTTTCTTTTTCTTAGCTGGCATGTTTATATCCCCTATTGGTTAACCTATGAACAACTTCATTATAGTACATGTGAAAAGCAAGTGTATTCGTATTAATACTGATGCTTATGGGCATTTACCTTCTGTCCATTTCTTTGTAGCTCAATAATATATGTTCTGGATTTAATGACTTCATCTGCTGCCAACCCATTTTTTGTTTATCTTCAAGTGTTAATACAAATTCGTCTAAAGACATTAAGTGAATTTGTGGCAATTCTTTAAGAGCAAATTTTCTCATAATGGCTTTTACTTGCGGCGATTCTAAAATATTTTCTCTATTGTATTTCTTACGTTGTAATTTCAAAATCACTTGGATGGTATCTTCAGCGTGCTCAAGAAAGCGATCCATAAACTGTTGCTTTTCTTCATTATTAAGTTCATTGATGATGATTTCGATAACACGCTCGCGATATTTCCCATACTCTCTATGAATTTTTTCCAGGTGTTTTTCAAGATGCGAGACATCATCAAACATTAATTCAAGATTATTTTTCTTAACCAGTTTCTCTGCTTTCATTTGAGGTAATTGATAATTATAGCGGAGTGCACTGCAGAGATAAGCGGAAAGATTTTGGATTTTTTGTTCTTTGAATGGCTTAGAAGATTCGACCAATGTCATCTTTGCTTGAATATCATTATCATCATAGTCACGCATCAATTGCTCTGCTTGTAGCGCAGTGAAATGAAACGTTTGGATTAATTTCGCTTGGGTGATACTTTCAACGGACCCTTCAAGCAAAATCATTCGCTCTTGTTGCCCGAGTCTACTCTTCTTCGCACGCTCTTTTAAAGTAAACCGCACGCGAATCACTTTCCGACCTTCTTTGATATATTCGGGTTCAATCACTAGATCAGAATAGGTATTCACTTCTTCTACTGCTTTATCAAGCACTCGTCTCTTAAAGTCTCGAAATACTTCATACATGCCAGATGGCACGCCCATTAATTTTTTAAATAAATCCATATCAAACCACTTGGTGTGTGGCAAGCCGCGATATCGTATACAGTTTTCATATAAAGCTAAGCCATAACTTGAGCGGAACTTCGATTGGATCACTAAATCAATTTTTCCAAACATCGATGGTGAATGCAGTAATTGTTTCATGCGGGGCGAATAAGCGTAAAAACATAAAGGCCCTTCTAAACTGACGCTAGCGAGTATTGAGCTCGCCGTCCAGTTTTCGGCACCGGTGACATCGTTAATAATATTCCACTCGATGACGGTCGAAATGAGGCCTCTGAACGCTTCTCGTATCGCAGCGTGATTATTCCCGTGATAACTAATCAAGCGACATAATTGTTTGACCGTAATTTCATGCTCTTCTTTCGTCAGCAGCTCTTGATAAGCATGATAGAGCAAAGCATTCGTAATTTTACGTTGTAAGAGCGTCAACGTATTCGAGCAGTGTATCGTTGCCGCATGTTTTTTGAGTTCCCTACGAGATGCTTCCGTTTGGCATCCCACATCCGTCACAGTTTTTCCCATAAACGTCACATCCTTTCCCATAAGCGTCACATGTTCATCCCATAAGCGTCACAAATATTCCCATAAGCGTCACATTTCAGGCCATTTATCTTATATTTTACAAAAAGTTACAACACCCTAAACAAAAGATAAACGTTATATAAACAAAAACACAACATAGCAATTTTATAAACGTTGTGTTTTTTTATTTAAGACTCATCAAAACAAATGATATATTAGGCTTTAACGTATTACAACGACAGGAGTCTGTATGGAAGTAATTGCTTTTGTTAACAATAAGGGTGGTGTAGGCAAAACAACCTGCAGCAAACTGATGGCTGAATATCTCAGCAAAGTTAAAAATTTAAGAACTTTATGTATTGATTTTGATCCTCAATGTAATTTTTCACATCAATATTTGCATATGGAAATTGATCCTGCAGCGCCAGAAGGACTTATCCCACCGATTCATCCTGATTATGATCCAACCGATCCTAATGATGGCGATTGGGATGGTAGAAGTACGATTGCTGAAATTTTTTATGGGCAAGGCGTCGTGCCTTATCCAACATATGTACAATCACTAGACATTGCGCCAGGTCATGCTGAAAAATTACTCAACGCTGAATCTGTCAGACGTTCTGAAGTAGTGGAAAAAGTCCATAAACAACTCGCCAGCTTTTTGAATTCTTCAGATGTGCGAGCTGCTTATGATGCAGTTGTGATTGATACGGCACCTTCGAAAGGCCCATTAACGATTAGTGTGATGAAAGCAGCAAGTCATATCATTATTCCGTCCGTCATGGAAGAACAGCCTGTTCAAGGTATTTATGGGATGTTGCAATTATGGATGCAGGAATCATTAATTCGGGAAAAATCGCGGCCGCTACAACTGGTAGGCATTTTACCTAATATGTTTAAACAAACACGATTACACAAAGATATATTAAATAGTTTGCAGACTAGCGATGCGATTGGAAAATATGTGTTACCAGTTAAATTTTCTCAACGTATTGTTTTTGCCGAAGTCGATGCTGCAGATTCAACGCCACGTTCGATTTTTGATTTTCAAGATCAACAGGTCGCTAAAATGGAAGCAATGGAAGTCTGTCAACATATTGCAGAGAGGATTTTTGCATGACAAAGAAAAAAAGATTTGGGATTTCAGAAGCATTAACGCGTGGGTTATCGGAAACAATTAATGTCGTTGAAAATAATGCTGGAATGTATCGAAACGTCGTATTACCGCTATCGCGTATCGAATTAGACCCGGAAAATCCACGTAAACTCGCAATTGATTTAGCTGACGTGCGTGCCGGCATCAGACCAGATGACCCAGCATTTACGTTGAAACAAGAAGAGTTAGAACGCTTAAAAGAACTAGCACATACGATCAAAACAAGTGGCGTAATTAATCCAGTCATCGTTTATAAATCTGGTGAAGTGTATCGCGTGGTTGCGGGCGAACGTCGCTGTTTAGCATCCATTATTGCGGGTAAACAAGAAGTTGATGCTCGCGTATTTCAAGAAAAACCTAAAGGTTTTAACCTCAAATTGGTTCAGTGGATTGAAAATACTGCACGTGAGGACCTCACATTGGATGAACGTTTAGGAAATATACGAGACATTATTCATGAATATGTTCTACAGCATCCAACAATCGAATTAAGCGCGACCTTGCTGAAATCAATTACCGGTTTGTCATTATCGCAATGTACTTATTATATTTCTGCATTGAACGCACCCCAAGATGTTCGATTAGCCATCCAAGCTGGCAATATTCGTAATCTTGATAAAGCAGCCATGATTGCTGGTGTCGCTTCATATGATGTCAGACGTCAAGCGATAGAAGCTTGTTCTAATGGTTCCACGCTTAAGCAATTACGTAGCCTGATTGCTCAAGCTAAAACAACTACGAAATTTAATCTCGCCAGAACTGCATCGTCTCGTGGTAGACGCTTTGAATATATCAATCTGGGTAGAACGAGCCGACTTGGTGTTGTTAAAAGTATTACTGATGCTGTTCTCAAGCAAAAAGAATTTGTAAAATACGCAGATGTTTTTTCCCATATGAATTGGAATGACGTCAGAGAAGTAAATAAGGCATTTCGTAAATTAATCGAAATTATGGAAGGTGAAACTCTAGTATGACCAATAACAACAAAGTCATGACCTCAATTAAGTTACAAAAGAAACTCCATAGACAATTACAACAACGCATCATCGAGGACGGCTATGGGATGCGAGGTAAAAGTAAATGGATTATTGAATCAATCGAATCGTTATTAGGACTGCCAGATTACCCAGCACTTGTCGATATCGCGGAAGACATGGATCAATTAAGCGATGTGGTGAGCATTCGACTTCCTGAAGTTTTAGCAGTGCGTATTGAAAAAGCAATCGTGCAAGTGAGAAGAGCATTTCCCACGATTGAAGGCGTAAAAAGCAATTTAATACGCGCCAGCATCATGCAACGGCTATTAAGACAAAGCGCTTCGGTGACCGAAGTTTAATTCAACCTATTGAAATATAAAGGTTTAATTAATTTTTAAATACAATGAAGCAATTGTCAGAACAAGACCACACACATCCCATAAGCGTCACATTTACCACCTTAAAGTGGACGTTTATGGGAGTAAGACCTTTCTGAATTTAGGGAAGATTTGATTGTTCTACGTAGAACGTTCATTCACTCGCAGTCCCTAAAAACAGCCGGAAAGTAGTTTCGATATTTAATGAAATAAAATCACGTTGATATGCTTGAAACGCAGCATATTGCTTCATATGATATGTTTTCTTATGACAAAGGGCCTAACATGAAATTATCAAAAGTAACGTACATTTGGATCGATGGTACTGAACCGACACATACCTTGCGATCTAAAATGAAAATAATACAACATCCAAATAAACCGATGACCTTGCAAGATATCCCAGAGTGGGGTTTTGATGGTTCATCAACAAACCAAGCAGTAGGACATGATTCCGATCTTACCTTGAAACCAGTGTGTATTGTGAACGACCCGATCGCTGGTCCAGGTCATTATCTGACACTGTGCGAAGTATACAATCCGGATGGCACACCACACAAAACGAATAAGCGTGCAAGACTAGTTGAACTGATGGAAAAGGGTGGTAAAGACCACGAGCCATGGGTTGGCTTTGAACAAGAATACACTTTATTTCAAGGATTGCAGCCATACGGTTGGCCAGAGCGTGGCTATCCTGCACCACAAGGCCCATTTTATTGCGGCGTTGGCTCAGATGAAATTTTCGGACGTGCTTTGATAGAAGATCATGTTGAAGCCTGTATTGATGCTGGGATTATGATTTATGGCATCAATGCTGAAGTCATGCCTGGACAATGGGAGTTCCAAATTGGCTACCGTGATATCGAAGGTGAATCTGCAGATCCAGTGAATGTTTGCGATCACTTGTGGCTCGCGCGCTGGTTACTTTATCGTTTAGGTGAAGACTACGATGTGAATGCTAAGCTTCATCCCAAACCAGTTAAAGGAGATTGGAACGGCGCTGGTAAACACACGAATTTTTCCACGAAAGAGACGCGCAACCATAAAACAGGAATGGATGCGATTCATAAGGCCATCACAGCGTTAGAAAAACGTCATGCTGATCATATTGCCGTTTATGGCGCTGATTTAGAGTTACGCCTGACAGGTGCTCATGAAACCGCACCGATCGATAAATTCAATTCGGGTGTTGGACATCGCGGCGCTTCTGTCAGAATCCCACGTTCTGTCGCGCAAAAAGGATATGGCTATTTGGAAGATAGACGTCCTGGTGCGAATGCGAATCCTTATGAAGTTGCGGCAATGTTGGTAGAAACGATTTGCGGGATTAAGTAGTTCTGCAACACAAAACTTACGCTTAAAGACATCTTTTAAGCGTAAGTTATTTCATAGTCACTATCAAATCCTGAGTCGTTAAAATGGTTTTCAGCCCAAATCCCGCGCCTAACAAAGGCAAGAATGTCGGAGAAGGTGGGTTGGGATTTTTTGTTGTACCAAGCAGTAAATAAAATTGGCAAAGACTGCTTTTTTAACATTTCATTCGCAAACAAACAGGCCAGTGAGAATAACGCCATCAGGCAGGGGTCGTTCTTGCAATCGCTTTGCCTGACCATGGTCTTTTGGAGAGCAACTTAAGCAGCAATTGCAGCAACCAACAATCCATTCTCAGTCGAAAGTAAATGATCAGAGAGAATCAGGTTGCCAGATTTCTTAATGTACCTGATGAGCAAACCGGCGGCATAAGCCGCTGATATGATATCCCAGCACATAGCAATAAACTGTTTGCTTAAATATTCGTAGTTCCAGGTTGCTGTGTTCACCCACCAAGGAAATAGTCGAAATAGGCAGGCCATTTAGACGTGAGCTTGCCTATCTTGTAATTGAAACCTAGATAAATCCTAGACGCGTACTAAAAAAATCAGTAAATTTGGAGCCTAATTAAGGAAACTTTGTGAATAAACCTGAAATTGATCTCACCAAACTCAAGCTCGTTCATACATTAGAACTGCCTGTTCGTTGGCGTGACCTTGATGACTTAGGTCATGTGAATAATAGTGTGTATTTTACTTATTTCGAACAAGCGCGAGTTGAATGGTGGTCTACGATTGATGAAGTGTTAGCAGTGGATAAACAAGGTCCGGTCATCGTCACTGCAAATTGCAATTTTCTTAAACCGATTTTCTATCCAACCACATTACACATTAATGTTCATGCCGGATTACCTGGAAATAGTAGTTATATTATTTACTATGAAATTTTTACCAAGAATCAAACCTTAGAATTAGCAGCACACGGCAGCACTAAAATTGTCTGGGTGGATTATTCTCAAGGTAAAGCAATTCCTCTGCCGGAAAAGTTTAGACGGCTGGTTGGTCCAAAGTAGAAATATCCCACAAAAGGTATAAATTGTATTTATCCCCATAAGGGTATATAATATGTTATATCCCTGATGAGGTATATTATTCTATGTACATACCCTCGCCAAAAGAACTAGCATTTCTTGTTATTGCTAAACGCAAGCAACTTGGTTTAACCCAAACACAAGTAGCAGATTTGGTTGGGTTAAAACAAAAGTCAATTTCTGCATTTGAAAATAAACCAGAAAATACGCGCCTAGAAACCTTATTTCGAATTCTCGCAGCGCTGAATTTAGATATTAAAGTGACTGAGAAAGAGGCGGCTACAAAAAACAAAAAAGTATGGAAACAAGAGTGGTAAAAAATGAAAATGAAATCGCGCAGTTTAAATGTATTAATGAATGGCATACGCATTGGCATTTTAGAAAAATCGAGCAAAGGACTGTTACGCTTTAGCTACGATGATCGTTGGATAAATACTGCAGGTGCACGACCCATTTCATTATCTTTATCTTTAACGGGAAAATCCTTTGAAGGTGAAATTGTGTATCATTTTTTTGATAACTTATTACCAGATAATTTGCAAATTAGAGCTAGAATTCAAACGAAATTTCAAGTCGCAACGAACCAACCTTTTGATCTGCTGGAATGCATAGGGCGCGATTGTGTGGGTGCGATACAAATCATTAGCGATCCTGTGCCTACGTTTAAACATATCATTAAATATGAACGTTTAAGCGAGCAAGATATTGCTGAGATTTTACGAAGCTACCAAACGAATCCATTAGGTATGACCGATCGTGCTGATGATTTTCGAATTTCAATTGCAGGCGCACAAGAAAAATCTGCATTTTTATATCATCAAGGTCACTGGTGTCGACCAATAAAAGAAACACCAACTAGTCATATTTTTAAATTACCGATTGGTTATCTGCCACATGCAAATATGGATTTAACCGATAGCTGTGAGAATGAATGGCTTTGTTCACAAATCGCTGATGCATTTGGGATACCAGTTGCAAAATGTGAAATTTTAAATTTTGAAGAAATTAAAGTGCTTTCTGTTGAACGTTTTGATCGCAGAATGGCAAGCGACCATAGTTGGTTGATGCGCTTACCACAAGAAGATATGTGTCAGGTACTTGGCATGTCGCCTTATTTGAAATATCAATCTGATGGCGGTCCAGGGATAACTGAAATGATGCGTATATTATTAGGATCTTCTCAACCAAATGAAGATAGAAATATGTTTTTTCGCGCACAGATTTTATTTTGGTTATTAGCAGCAATTGATGGTCACGCCAAAAATTTTAGTGTGTTTATCGAGCCAGAAGGCAAATTCCGTTTAACACCGCTTTACGATATGATGTCTGCATATCCACTCATCGCTAATAAGCAATTGCACGCAAAAAAAATCAAAATGGCAATGGCACTTAAAAGTAAAAACATGCATTATCAATGGTATAACGTACAACGACGCCATTTTTTGGAAGCTGCAAAATCCGCTCGCTACTCGATAGAAAAAGCAGAAATCATTCTGGATGACATGCTAGGACAAGTTGATCACGTGATTAAAAAAGTTTCCGCAAAACTTCCAAAAAGATTTCCACGCGCCATCTCAACACCTATCTTTGAAGGCATGCGGCAAATGAGCATGAGATTAGCTAAATAACCTTATGCTGCAATGGTTTCAAACTCAACCACATCAAACTCACCCAACCCAACATCAGCGTAACGCCACCAACAGGCGCAAAAGAAGTCATCCACGTTAATCCAGTCATGACACTCAGATACAAACTAAAACTAAATAACAACACACCAAACGTAATTAGCCACGCACTCATTGCTAAATGAATTCGCAATTTTTTTGTAAGCGGCGCATAGAAACATAACCCAAGCACAACAATTAATAACGCATGCCATTGATGATAATGCAATGCTGTTTGCATGATATGTTGTGCACGTTGGTCTAAAGAAATTTTTAAAACATGATCCAAATAAGTGCCCATGCATAATGCGAGAAAACCGAGCGTAGCACCATTAAATAAGATGACATTCATTTTTGTACCTTTTTATATCGATGAGTAAACTTAGACTTGGCTCTCAGAACTGGTATGATAGAAATCTAGTGTTGATGAGTCGCTATCATGAAAGTTGCACAAGCAAGCTTGTTATTTCCATTTCTGTTAGTTTCATACGAGATCGCTAATTATCTTTCGAATGATATGTATTTACCAGCACTACCTGAGATGATGCGCGATTTAAACCTCTCATTACAACAAGTTCAATTAACACTAACAACTTGGTTTATCGGCTCTGCAATCTTACCTCTTTTTTTAGGCATGTTTGCAGATCGTTTTGGTCGTCGACCCATTTTATTATGGGGCGGTGTCGTTTATATCATTTCAACTATTGTTTGTGCTGTCACATCAGATGTCTCAGTATTATTAACAGCACGGTTTATTGAAGGTGCAGCGATTCCAACAATGATGGTTGCAGGTTACGCGTGCATACATGAACTCTACGAACAAAAAGAAACAATACGGATTCTTGCATTAATGAGTAGCGTTATGATTCTTGCTCCAGCGTTTGGTCCACTACTCGGTAGCTTCATATTACTGGTAACAAGTTGGCGTGGGATTTTTTGGTATATCGCAATTCATTCTGCAATTAGTATTGTTTTATTGTGGTGGTATATGCCTGAAACATTACCTAAGGATTCACGTAAACCAATTATTTTCAAAACAGTTGTACGTCAATATTTAAATATGTTGATGAATAAACGTTTTATGTTCTTGATGATTGTTCTAGGCTTTATTTTTACTGGTTTCATTGTATGGATCACTGCTGGACCATTATTGGTAATTGATCATTTACATTATTCGCCTACTGTATTTGGTATCGCTCAAGCGATTATATTTATTGCCTACATGATTGCTTCGTATTTAGTGAAATACCTTATTGAAATAATAGGGGTGCATACATTAATCAAGCTTGGCTTAATGATCACTTTAGCAGGCGGTATTGCCTGTATATTATCAGCACTTATTTTTTCTCAATACTTAATTCCTTTTGTTTTTGCATTTACGATTTATTCAGTCGGATCCGCATTATGCTTTGCGCCGCTTAATCGTTTTATTATTGAGTCCAGTGATGAACCAATGGGAATGCGAGTGTCATTATTCACAGTGCTTTGGACGTTATTTGCAGTATTAGGAAGTTTTATCGCGAGCATTTGGTACGATGGATCGATCGTTTCAATCGCATTGCCGATTATGCTCGCGATTAGCATTTCCTGCATAATGTATTTATTCATACCGTCTCGATAAAATCCCGTGTAATATTTATTTATCTTGTAACAAATTGTGACACGAAGGATAGTGAATGAGCGAGGAAGCGCTTAAGATTATTCAAATCACAGATACACATTTATTTGCTGATTCTAAAAAATCATTATTGGGTGTGACGACTCAAGATAGTTTAGAAGCAATCCTCGAACATATAAACCAACACGCTCAACGTTTTGATATGCTCATTCATACAGGTGATGTCGCACAAGATTATTCTGAGCCTGCGTATCGGCGTATCGCTGCAATGCTGACTCGCTTTAATGTTCCAGTTTATTGTGTGCCAGGTAATCATGATGATTCTAAAATAATGGCAACATTTTATCCCCAAGATTTGCATTCGAACGATAGACATATTATGACAAAACATTGGCAGCTTATTTTATTGAATTCGCAAAAACCTGGCGCTGTTGAAGGCGAGCTGAAAAAATCAGAATTAGATTTTTTGCAAAAATGTTTGCACGATCACCCCAAACATCATGCGATCGCGATGTTTCATCATCATCCAGTCCCAGTTGGATCTCGTTGGTTAGATCGTTTGGCAATAACGAATGCTGATGAATTATGGAAAATCACAAAACAATATCCGAAACTGAAAGCGATCTTCTTTGGTCATGTTCATCAACAATATGAAGAAGTGATTCATGGCATCGCTTGTTATTCAACCCCATCGACGTGTTTTCAATTTAAAAGAAATCAAACGTCTTTTGGTTTAGAAGAATTACCCCAAGGTTACCGTCAAATTGAATTGTATCCAGATGGTCGTATCGAAACGGAAGTCGTCCGTTTAGAAAAATATGTTGGACATTTTGATACCCATGCTCAAGGGTATTAATCAAATTACTTCCTTACAATAACTCGACTTTGGCCATTTTTCCCATGTCACTTTGATCTCAGTTAAAGTTCTTTCGTAGAACCATTCGATCAAAATTAATTGCTTATTCCGTCTTGCTTTCCCTCAAAGCTGTCTATATAATGCACAGATATCATAACTAAACCATATAAAATATTTACATAACGAGGTTTGACTCATGCAACACCGACCTACACTCGAATCTTCAAAAATCCAAATGCTGCTTACACTCCGCCGCCGCGAAGGCAATCTTTTTTCCGGCATGCCGTCGGAGATTATCTGCAAAATCAGTGGTTATAGTCTTGAAGACAACTGGCGTGATTATGAGGTCGGTTTACACTATATTGTGAATGGAAAATTAAAGGAATTAAAGGCCTTGCTCGAAGCAAAGCCTTTCTTGGTGTTATTTAATGGCAAAGACAGCTCTGTCACCGCTCCATGGGGAACCACATTCAAAGATCATTCGCTCTACCAATGCGCTCTTAAGGCAGGCGACCCCGAGATCAAAGCCTATATCGAATCTGTTTTCTTCCAAGTTAAAGGTGGTGAAGAAATCATGATGGCGCAATTTAATTACCTTCAAACCTTAACCTGCGAACAACCGGATGATTTAACCTGGTTGTTTGATGCTATTGTCGAAAGTTCCATGGAAGACGTAGAAGCTGAGCTTAAAACAGGGAAAGATTATGATTGGGAGTATTGCAGTCCATCTCGCCAGGGCAGGGGGTACAGAGGCAGCGATCTTCGCGAGGCGCTAAACAAGTTTAGAGAAAATGAGTTGAAGCATGCATGCCGCACCCTCAACTTATCCGACAAGCATGACAATGATCAACGCATTGATCAGGTTTATACGTTACTAGCTCTATATGAAGGCAGATTAATAGAAGGCAATAATTATAACAAACTCAGATTAGCTTGCCGGCAAATTCTCGGTCTCAGACAACTTCTTAACTGCACTGGCTATGACAGAATAGTTTTCGCGACTGGTCAAATTGATCAGGCAATCAAGGGCGAAGAAATAAATAGGGATGGCGGTTATAACTATAAATATCCGGATAAGACATTTGGTGCTACGTTTCCTACTTTTAATATTGAGCTTATTAATTCACATTCTGGTTTGGGTTTCGATTTCTGTATTAGTATATATGGCGCGTGCGATGGGGTGTGTGTGGGTGACCTTGAGGGTGCGTGTGTCAAAATTTATGTCAAACAAAAACATCAAGCTTGCAGCGGAACCCTATGCAGCAACCACCAGTCCACAATCAGACAGGGTGTGTAATGTTTTAAAATGAAGATGATGCAGACCGGCTGCATAGTCAGCCACCTGCTTATCCCAACAAACATTAATAAATTGCTGTAAAAGTTCTTGGTGTTGCCAAGTCATTGAAGTCATTGCCCACCACATAACCCAGCGATGAAGCTAAAGAGAATTTTTTTACATTGTTGTTCTCTTCGTGATTAGATTGATTTATTTCATTAGTGAAACTCGACTTTGGCCATTTTTCCCATGTCACTTTGATCTCAGTTAAAGTTCTTTCGTAGAACCATTCGATCAAAATTAATTGCTTATTCCGTCTTGCTTTCCCTCAAAGCTGTCTATATAATGCACAGATATCATAACTAAACCATATAAAATATTTACATAACGAGGTTTGACTCATGCAACACCGACCTACACTCGAATCTTCAAAAATCCAAATGCTGCTTACACTCCGCCGCCGCGAAGGCAATCTTTTTTCCGGCATGCCGTCGGAGATTATCTGCAAAATCAGTGGTTATAGTCTTGAAGACAACTGGCGTGATTATGAGGTCGGTTTACACTATATTGTGAATGGCAAATTAAAGGAATTAAAGGCCTTGCTTGAAGCTAAGCCTTTCTTGGTATTATTTGATGGCAAAGGCAGCTCTGTGACCACCCCATGGGGAGCCACCTTCAGAGATCACTCATTTTATATATGCGCTATTAAGGCAGGCGACCCTGACATCAAACCCTACATCGAGTCTGTTTTCTTCCAAGTTAAAGGCGGTGAAGAAGTCATGATGTCTCAATTTAAATACATTCAAACTTTGCTTTGTGAACAACCGGATGATTTAACCTGGTTGTTTGATGCTATTGTCGAAAGTTCTATGGACGACGTAGAAGCTGAGCTCAAAACAGGGAAAGATTACGATTGGGATTATTGCAGCCCGTCTCGCCAGGGCAGAGGGTACGGAGGCAGCGATCTTCGCGAGGCGCTAAATAGGTTTAGAGAAGAGGAACTAGCTAAAGCATGCCGCACCCTTAACTCATCCGACATGCATAACAATGACCAACGCATTGATCAGGTTTATAAGTTACTAGCCCTATATGAAGACAGATTAATAGTAGGCAATAATTATAACAAACTCAGATTAGCTTGCCGGCAAATTCTCGGTCTCAGACAACTTCTTAATTGCTCTGGCTATGACAGAATAGTTTTCGCGTCTGGCCAAATGGATAAGGCAACAAAGGGCAAAAAAATAAGTAGGGATAGCGGTTATGACTACAAATATCCAGACAAAGACTTCGGCGTTGCATTTCCTAGCTTTAACATGGCCGCCATTAATTCCCATACCGATTTGGGATTCGGGTTCTTCATTAGTAGATATGGAGCGGTTTCTGTGCGTACCCTATATCTGTGGCATGAGTTGGTTGGATTTCAAAATTTATGTCGAACAAAAACGTCAAGCTTGCAACAGAACCCTATGCAGCAACCACCAGTCCACAATCAGACAGGGTGTGTAATGTTTTAAAATAAAGATGATGCAGACCGGCTGCATAGTCAGCCACCTGCTTATCCCAACAAACATTAATAAATTGCTGTAAAAGTTCTTGGTGTTGCCAAGTCATTGAAGTCATTGCCCACCACATAACCCAGCGATGAAGCTAAAGAGAATTTTTTTACATTGTTGTTCTCTTCGTGATTAGATTGATTTATTTCATTAGTTAAATATTCTTCTAAATTAGCCTTTAGTTTAGCCAGGTTTTAAAAAATTTTTGTTAGAATAAAGATTAGCGATGCTGTTTCAAGATAAGAAGGAGATCCATTAATGCGAGCACATTATATATACAAGGCTATCGTATTTATTCTAATTTTGATCTTATCAGTGCCTGTGTATGCCGCATTGTATGGCAGACAATTGTGTAAACAAGAAGGCTATCGTTGTTTGAGAGTGAAAGGTAATCAATCGTGGCGTTCATTATTTCCCGATGTGCATGACCGCGGTGTCGTGATGCGCGTCAATCGCATGAACACTTACCTATATCCAGGTATCACGCTCGCAGTGCCTGAAGACCTAGAAACAGGCGATATTATGGAGTATTCCCCTTTCCCTTTAACAGTCGCAGCACCCGGCGAGAAAGTTTTAATCTTTGATCCTATCGAACAAGCTTGGGGCGCTTACGATGCGAATGGCACTTTATTAAGATGGGGACCGGCTTCAGGCGGCGCTGATTATTGCAAAGATATAGACGGTGAATGTCGGACGAATAGCGGCACATTTAGAATTTATTCATTAGGCAGCAGCGATTGTTATTCGCGTAAATTTCCATTACCTGATGGCGGCGCACCGATGCCTTATTGTATGTATTTTGAAAACGGCCAAGCGTTTCATGGTGAACCACGCGGCTTACCTGGCTACAATGCGAGTCACGGTTGTGTGCGCATGTATGTGAATGATGCGGAATGGTTAAGATATGATTTTGTTGAAGGACCGAATTCAGGCAATCGATATCGGGGGACAAGAGTGATTGTGAAACCTTATTTACCGTTGGAAGAAAAAGAAGAAGGGTGATAAGTCTCCGACATTCAAACCATCATCATATATTGATATTATCTCCAATAAGCCCCATAATTAGGGTATTAAAGGAGATTAAATCAAGTGACAATCGAGACATTTTTTTACACTCATCCTGTTTTTCGTTATGAAGAATTTGCCCATTTCAAAACAACGCAGGAAGTAAATAATCCGCGCGCCGTGCGAAAAGCATTGCTTTACTATGTAAAAACGATGCGATTATTAAACGTGCGACGCGGAATGTATGCTGTTGTACCGCCAGATGTATCGCCAGATCAAGTATCAGTAGATCCATATTTACTTGCTAGTAAAGCATCTAACGATAGCGTTTTAGCTTATCACACAGCTCTCGAACTTCATGGAATTGCTTATTCAGCATTCGAACATTTTATTTTTTTAACGAGTCAAAAAATAAAACCATTTGAATTCCGAGGTCAGAGATTTCAACCCGTTGCGTTTCAAGTTGCATTAAAAAATAGTAGTGATACAAACTTTGGAATTGAAGAACTAGATAGACAAGGCATGACAATTAAAATAACTAATTTAGCACGAACGTTTGTTGATGTACTTGATCGCATTGAATTGTGTGGCGGTTGGGAAGAAGTTGTACGTTCAATAAATCATATGGCAGCTTTAGATGTGAACGCTGTCATTAAGTATTGCCTTCTATTAAATAATCGTATTCTGGCCGCAAAAGTAGGATTTTTTCTTGAGCAACGTCAAGGCGCTTTCAGCGTTAGCAAGAATCTACTTCAACCATTAATGGAGAAAAAACCATTAACACCACAATCCCTTGTGGCACATGAAAGAGAAGGAGGGCAATTAATTAAAAAATGGAATCTTATATTGCCTTTACGCGTATTAAAAAAATCTTGGGAAGAACCGGATCATGATGTCTAAAGTGTTGTTACTTAGAGAAGCTAGAGCAAACAATTATAAGCCAGAAATATTAGAAAAAGTGTATTGCTTACTGACCACACTAAATCAATTTATGTCTGTGCCTTATCTTCTAGAACGCCTTGTTTTGAAAGGAGGCACGGCTTTAAATTTATTTTATTTTGATGAAGTACCAAGACTATCTGTTGATATCGATCTCAATTACATTGGACAACTTGAACGAGAAGAGATGTTACAAGAACGACCTTTGATTAACGAAGCCATTTATCAAATACTTCAACAAAATCGATATGAACTAGATCGCAATCCCGCACATTATGCTGGTGGAAAAATGGTATGGCGATATCCAAGTGTTTTAGGACAAAAAGGTAATTTAGAGATTGATCTAAATTATATGTATCGCCAACCTCTTTGGCCGGTAAAATTATTAACGCCGAAAATTCCATTTGAAAAAACGATTCATGTGCCAGTGCTGGATATCCATGAACTAGCGGCAGGCAAGCTCTCGGCTCTTTTTTCTCGCACTGCTAGTCGTGACTTATTCGATGCCCATTATTTATTAACAAAATGTGATATTGATGCCAAAAAATTAAGGACGACTTTCGTGATCTATTTGGCGATGACGGAAATTAAATTGTCTAATCTTAACCCTCAATATATTGAATATAATATTCTAGATATTCGTAATCGCTTATTTCCTGTATTACGCCAAATGCAATTACCTCGTGGACAAATTGATTTGGAGAAGTGGGCAGCTAAAACTTTAAGTGAACTACACGATGCTTTGTCCATGCTAATCCCACTAAACGAAGGAGAAATTGAATTTATTTCATTGATTCGAGAATCAGGAGAAATCAGATCTCAATTGCTTACAACGAACAAGCGGTTAATACAAGCCATTCAAACTCACCCAGCAATTGTGTGGGCAACTCAAAAAAACCAAAATAGAAACTAGCAATGTGGATCAATTAAAACTGCATCCTGAATGATTCAGGACGCAGCATTGTTTAACTAACACGAGTTATTTAACGGCAGCCTCGAAACACACAAGGACCAACACCGCGAGCTTTGTTTATACGGCAAGCTTCTAAAGCATTTCTCTTTGCCGCTAGACGACCAAATCCACCGCCATCTCGGGAATATACGGCGCCTAGAGGTCCTACGTAAGTGCAAACCCAAGCATAACTTGTCGATACATCAAGCAAAGCCGTTGCTAATATTGCGATCGCGATTACTTGTTTCATATTTAACTCCTTTTTATATTTTATTTTGAGAAAAATCTGAACCAGACAAGACTAGAATATCATATTTGAATGGGATGAATTTTCTACCTCACCAAAAAAAATTCCCAATTTTTCCTCTTTTTTCAAGGTAATACATAATTAAATGAGAATTGGCGAATTGCTTTTTCTTGTTTTTGTAATCTCGACACCCTATAATTCGCAGCATAATCATTATCCAGTATTATTAGAAGGCATCAAACCATGATCAAAAAAATCTTAGGTTTTCTCCTAATTAGTTCAGCAATGATCCACCCAGTATTTGCAGGCAATGCCCATTCAACGATGAAGCGCCAAGCATTATCATCAAAAACGACAGCGAATTTAGAAAAATTTGTAGGAACTTGGGAAGGAAAATGTAGCGAATCAGACGAGAATTTAAAAATCGTTATCGACGCACAAGGTGACATTAAATTTGATGGAGCTATGCTTTATCGTTTTAACATGAACACGCTTAACAGTGATCGAGAAGTAACAAAAGACTTTAGTGTCCAAATTAATAAAATTGCAAGATTGAGTTCAGACACGAATGCGATCGTATTAGATTATTCTGTATTGCGGGAGACCTCGGTTGAAGCTGCAGAAAACATGACTGAGCAAGAGGACTTTTTTGATTATTATATTACAAAGTTCAATCTAACTTTAAATAATAATGAATTACAGCTTGATGAAATAATAAAATACTCGAGTGAGAATTTAAAGGACGCTGAGCATTGTAAGCTTCATAGAGTAACGAAGTAATCATCCATCAATGATGTGTGCGTGTGTAATTCTCCTCACTATTTCTCACGCACATACTGTCCCGGCGCATCTTCAAGCGGCGGCAATCCAGCTTTCGTATTACCCATCTTTGGTGGATTTATTTTTTTACCTGAATGTTCTGCAAGCCATTTTTGAAATGCTGGCCACCAAAATCCATCAACTGGTTCATGTTGTGTGTGCCAAGTATCAGCATCAATATAACGATCTGTTTCTTTCAATGTTGAAACTCGATAAAAGCGTTTTGATGTTTTAGTCGGTAAGCTGACAATCCCAACATTATGACCACCACTCGTTAATACAAATCTCACATCACCAATCGTCAGTAAATTAAGTTTGAATACCGATCGCCAAGGTGAAACATGATCGTTTTCAGTGGCAACTGCAAATAGTGGCAAAGTAATATCTGTCAATGCGATCGGTTTGCCATTCACCCTATATTTACCTGTCGCTAATTCATTATTCAAAAACAAATTGCGTAAATATTCCGAATGCATTTTATACGGCAAACGAGTTGCATCCGCATTCCAGGCCATTAAATCAGTCAGTGGTTTGCGATCGCCGAGTAAATAATCATGAATGAGTCGCGACCAAATTAAATCATTGGAACGTAATAATTGAAACGCGCCAGCCATTTGTGGTGTATCTAAATAGCCTTTTTTCTGCATTAAACTTTCTAGAAATGAGATCTGACTTTCATCAATAAATAATGCGAGTTCTCCAGGTTCAGTAAAATCGATTTGCGCAGCGAGTAAAGTTAAACTCGCGAGCTTGTATGATTTATCTCTTGCAATTGTTGCTGCTGCAATGGCAGCTAATGTTCCGCCTAAACAATATCCGACGAGATGAGGCGGGTGTGGACATACTTTTGAAATCACATCTAATGCTGAAAAAATTCCGAGCTGCAAGTAATCTTGCATACTAAGATGTCGATCTTTTTTCTTGGGATTTTTCCAAGAAATCATAAATACAGTGTGACCGTGATCCACTAAATATTTCACAAGTGAATGCTTGGGACTGAGATCAAGAATGTAATACTTCATAATCCATGCAGGTGTAATCAATATTGGATTTTCAAAAACAGTTTTTGTTGTCGGTGCATACTGAATGAGTTCGATCAAATTATTTCGAAAAACAACTTTACCTGGCGACACCGCAACCGTTTCGCCAACGATAAATTGTTCAGCGCCAAATGGCGGTTCTCGATGTATTTGACGACGTGTATCTTCTAATAAATTTTCAAAACCTCTTAATAAATTTTTTCCACCTTGTTTTAGTGTTGCTTGTTGCAATTCTGGATTAGTCAGTAACGAGTTAGAAGGCGACAACATATCCATCATTTGACGCATACAAAAATCAACGACTGCTTCATGATGTTTACTCACACCACGCACATCAGTCATTGCAACATTCCACCAGTTTTCCATCATTAAAAATGATTCATAGTAAAATGTGTAAGGAAATTGTTGCCAGCTAGGACCTGTGAAGCGTTTATCATGTGGTAAAGGTAATAAGCTGTATTCACCTGTGGGATCACCATGGAGATGTCCGATGAATTGGTTAATCAAATGACGAAGATTTTTTTGGAAAAGAGTTTGCAGTTCTGTTTGTTTAGCGGGATGGATAATGAAATGAATATACCAATCATAAAATGCAAGTAAGACTGCAGCGGGGGAGATGCCGCCTGTTGCTTTGGCTAAGGCGACTTGTAGGGAACGATCGAATGCCTCGGCACGTTCTTGTGGATCATCTTGGGTGTCAGTCATGAGATCTCCTTGTCATAGCGAGCGTAGCGAGTTCGTGCCCGCGCCCGATTGCGTGCCCGTGCCCGTCTTTTCCCATCATTTTTCATTTAATTAATTTAGAAAAAGACGGGCACGGGCACGCAATCGGGCGCGGGCACGAACTCGCTTCGCTCGCCATGACATTATTTCTGTTTCACTTTCCTCTCCGCCTTCACTTGACAACAAGGCAGCAGCGACTCCAATTGCTCCGCTGTCATCACCAAATTTTCCTGAAGTTGCTTCATCCCGCGATGCAAATTTTCATGGATGAATTCTTGTTGTGATTCAATGAATTCTTGCGGCGATTTTGCATTCGCTAAATGACTCGCATGTGACGTTAGACTTTTTAAAGTCGCTTCATTAAATTCCGTTTGTCTTTCAATTAACTTCTTATAGGATTCTGCAGCCGTTTGAATCCAGCCTGAATTTAAGGAATTAAATATTTTTTCATTAAAATCAAGAAATTGATTTATGTGTTCTGATTTCATATAGTAGCCCCCGTTAGATTTGTGCACTGCACCATTTATTATTAAGAATAGACCTTAAAAACCAGTTTGTCAAATCAGTGGGCTGAGTCGCAAACACTTCATTTTGCAGGCTTTTTACGTTTCCGCGTTGTTTTAGGTTTTTTCTCAGCGACAGATTTTTGCATAGATGTTTGAAACTGTTGCCATTGTTTATCTAACAAAGATTTTTGTTCGACAAATAAAGACATCGCACGATCAAGATATTGTGTGACGAGTGATTGTGATTTTTGATGATAAGAACGAATCAAATGTTCCAATAAAGAAGTTGAAAACAATGGTGCAGTAGATGATTCTTGCTCACTAATAATTTGTAATAACGTACTTTGAGTTAAATCTTTTTTTGTTTTGGCATCGATGATTTGAAATTGTGTATGGTCTAAAACATATTGTCGTATTTCTTCTAATGTGATGTAACAACCAAGAGAAGTATCATAAAGACGACGATTAGGATATTTTTTAATAATGCGTTTACTCATATGCTACCCATTCTACATCATGTAATGACCGCCATTCACTGGAATATTTGCACCAGTAATATAACCGTTTTTTTCATCTGCGAGAAAATTAACAACCGTTGCAATCTCTTCAGGTTTTGCAAAT
>Ga0206869_1056_pt1 | contig 23321 bp, 24 predicted proteins | sample Alteio_BWOrgCont_35_FD_152618 | JGI IMG/M metagenome (GOLD analysis project Ga0206869, IMG submission 152618) | Enriched cells from forest soil in Barre Woods Harvard Forest LTER site, Petersham, Massachusetts, United States -... | ecosystem: Environmental > Terrestrial > Soil > Temperate forest >... | reverse complement strand
TTCTACAGATAGGCGTTGTGGTCGAAATCGCACGCATCGTCCTTCGGCCCACAGGCACTTGGCTTCGGGATGCTCGTTCGCGATTTCTGTTTTCAGGAATAGTAGGCACCTTGATAGCTGGAGGGGTTGCTCTTATTCTTCACCCGTCCGCACCTACGAGCCTCGACGCATGGGAGATACGCGGAAATCTCTTTGCGGGCATAATCATTCTTGAACTTTGCTCGGCCATGATGGGAGCCGCCAATCGTCTCGGTCTGCAATGGGGGACGTATGTAATGGGCCTTGGGCGGGGGCTGGCTCTGTGGGCTACGGTTGCTGTCATTGTGGATGCTTTTCACAACTTACTCGGAAGATATCGGTGGTTCAATACGTTAGATAACATGCGCGTTGTCATATGGATAGCGGCGGTAATTTACTGGGCAGTAGTATTCTGGCGACCACAAAAGGAACGCCTGCCACTTTCCGGCGATATGCAGAAATATCTTGTTGATCTCCACGCACGCGTTCAGTACGATCTTTCCAGAACGGAATCTGTGTCGCACCTGCGAAATAACCTATGATGCCTGCTCTCGTGCTCTGCATTGTAATCTTGGCCTTAGTCAGTCGTTTTTGTTATCGCAACATTGCTGCGAACCGACTTTACAGCTGCGACTGGAACGATCTCTTCAAAAAACTAGAAGCGGTTCCGAGACTGGCAGTGGCTCAGGTTGGCGATGAATATCTGAATCCTCCGCAGAATCAAATCGGTACCGAACCAATGGACATTTGGTTGGGATTGGGCGGTATGGAAGGCATACGGCGGATGCGCAGGAATGCGCGTATCCTCATCGCGCTGGCCGCCTACGCGGAACGCTGGAACTTCACAGAAAGTGTGATTGTTCGGGAACGGATGAGGCGGGATGCCCTGCAGCTACGTCGCGCGATATTCCAGATTACGATGCGCAGGTTGTTGCACATCGGGCAACTCCGTGTTCCGTTTCACCTACAGGAATCTGTGGCAGCTTACCACTTGATGACGAAACGCCTGCTGATGCTTTATCAAAACAGCCATGCTGGCCTTCATCCTCGTTTGGCCCAAGTCTTAAGCGATGGTTATTCGCTGCGTGTTGCTAGTCATGCAGTATAAAACCGAGACTCCTATTTCATTCCTCACGCAAGGCCTTCATGGGGCGACTCATTGAAGCCCGAATAGCGGGCACGATGCAGGCCAAGAAGGCTACAACGACGAGAAGAAGGCAGGATGCTAGTGCCATCAATGGATTGCTTACAGTACTTTCCATCCAGTGCGCGAGCAGGTTGTGAATGCCGAGACTTAGAAGTAGGCCAATAGCCAATCCTGACCCAACACTGACTGTGACGGTTGCAAGAGAATTCCGCAAGATATGGTGACGCTGTGCCCCAAGCGCCATCCGAATACCAAATTCATTGATACGCCTTGTGACGCTGTAAGAGACGACGCTGTATAGCCCCACGCTCGTAAGCAATAATGCAAGAATTGTAAAGACAGTGGAAAGTACTGCAATCAGATGACCGCGCGCCCACTCTGAGTCCTGCTCAAGGTGTTTCGTCATTGTAACGACAGGATCGGAGACTTGCTGACCTGGATTGACACTGGCAACCTGACGCCGCACAGCGGTTTCGAGCGCCATGGGGTCGCCCTGCGAGCGAACGAAGATTTGCATGAAGTCGCTCATGTAGAAAGAATAAGGGAAATAGATCTCCGGCTTAACGGAGCTATCCAGTCCAGCATTACGCGCATCGCCTACCACACCAATAATGGCAGTCCACTGATCGCTGCCGTCGACGGCAAACGTGGTAGAGGGATGGTTCAACAAATCCGGAACGCGCACAGAATGACCTAGTACATCCCTATTTGGAAAATAGCGTTTCACAAATGCCTCATTCACGACCGCCAGCCGCGCGCCACGGCTAGTTTCTGTCTCGTTCCACAAGCGGCCCTGCTTAAGTGGGATGTGAAGTGACGAGAAGAATTCAGCATCAACAAAATTGACATTGGACATCTCAGAGTGCAGAGCGCTGCGGCCAAGGATCTCTGTTGGAAAGTCCCAGTCACTGGAAGGCGGTCCAATCACTCCAAGCGAAGCGGAGAGCACGCCCGGAATCCGGGTCACGCGTTCGCGGAGCTGCCGGAAGTAATTGGATCGTGCCGCCCATGTAGCGTAGCTGCCAGAATGCACTGAAATGGGGAAATCCGCCACATGCGCCGGATCGTAGCCGAGATCGATGTGCTGTAACAGACGGAAGCTCTCGATGGCGGTAGATGCCGCCGAGAGCAAAACCATCGCCAATGCCATCTGTCCGGCAATCAGAATACTGTGCAATTTGCGTCCAGAAACATTTCCAGCGGCTTTCCTGGAATTGGCCTGCATGATTTCATTAATTTCTGGTTTTGAAAATTGCAGGGCAGGGAAGAGGCCGAACAACACGCTAGTGAAAATTGCAAGTGCAACCGCGAAGGCAAGTACTTGAATGTGGACTGCGATTTCAAGTCCGTGAGTAAAGAGCTGCCAGGGCAGCATAGAGACAGCAAACGGCATGACGCGATAAGTTACGATGATTCCGAGCGTAGCCCCAATAAAACCAAGAATGAGTGATTCGGTGAGCAACTGGCGAATCATACGGGGCGCGCTTGCACCCATGGCGGCGCGTACTGCAAACTCTTGCTCTCGGGCAGCGCCGCGCGCGAGAAGCAAAATGGATACATTGACGCAGCCAATCACGAGCAACAGCAGAACACCGAAGAAAAGGACATAGAGCGTCTTTCCCAGCGAGCGCTTATAGCGATCGCTGGTACTGAAAAGTTGAAGATTCATCCCTTCGAGAATCGAATGTGGATGCTCATGAATCATCTCTTGAAGGATTGGGTGAATTTCCGCCATTGCCCGCGCCTTGCTGACGCCGGGTTTGAGCCGCATCACCGTCATAAAGGCGTGGGTAGAAGTATCGGAAGTATCAAGGGGGACGTAGAGATCTGAGTCCCACCAATTGAAGCTACGGGGCATGACGCCAAGAATCGTGTAACTACGGTTATCCAGCTTCAATGACTGACCAACAATGGCAGGGTTGCCATTGAAGCGACGCTGCCAGTATTGATACGTCAGAACAACAACAGGTTGTGATGCTTGGCCCTCGGGTGCATCCGAAGGCAGAAATGTCCTTCCTAACAAGGCTGGAACTCCAAAAAAAGGAAAGGCATTTCCTGAAAGAAAGACCACATCAACATCCTGGGGAACATCGACCGTGGTATCGGCCAAGTAGCGTTCATCCATTTCAACAACTTCTTCGATGGAGCGCGTTTCGCGCATCTGTCGAATCTGCTCACGATAAATGGCCGGCGCATATTCGGTTTCGGCCTTGTCATTGATATTGACGAACCGCACAATGCGGTCGGCGGCCGGATAAGGCGCTGGATGTAGCAGCACGCTGTAAATCACGCTGAAGACGGCGACTGTGGCCGAAATTCCAAGGGCAAGGGAAAAAATTGCAGTAAGCGAAAACTCTGGATGCTTCCAGAGTTGCCGCAAAGCAAATCGAATGTCTTTGAGGAGGATCGACACCGGCCTCTCAGCTGAGGGATAAAGTAGACCGCACGACAGTTTAAAGTGTATAGGAATTGAGTATCGCTGTGCGTCTCCCACCGGACTAGGTTTTTCTTAGCCGCTCGGGTCCCTCATTTCGCACATTGCCTACAAGCGGGTTTGCGCGTTCTCAATCCATTTCGTTTGTCTCGCATGGATTCTGAATCGGCTGTGCTTCGGTCTGCTGACGATTCACTTGCAACAATTCGCGCTCCATCTTGTCGGCCAGTATTGGGCGTCCCCTTTCACGTAGCCACGCGATTGCCCTACTGACTCCTGCGCCTGTGCGCGTCTCTTTGCTTAGTGACATGGTGTTCCTCTGCTAGAGTTTTAACTTCTCTGGAGCATGCTGCCCTCGGCGAAATCGTAACGGTCCTTAGACGAGTGCCGTTTTGGGACCAGATATCCAAAATGACAAAGTGATTTCCGTGATCAAAACCACGCACGTGCGCTCCAGCCTGACGACTATGAGAAGAGAAAATTCCGACGGCGGAGAAGCGTAAGGCTAGGATCATTATCTATGGCATAGATGGGGCGGCTCGGAGACGGTGACGTTGGCGCGCGAGCTGGAACAGGACGATATTCCTGTGCAGGTTACGATACAGTTAGACAGCATTCGTAAGCTAGGCGAAGAGGATTCACACCTCTATGCCGACTGGGAGCCATCTCCACCTGTCAACAGGGTGGCACCACCCGCTTACGAAAATCCAGGCAGAGGCCAGATTGCTATTAGCAGCTCCAGGGACTGTAACCTTCATCGGAATATGTGCGGCATCTGACGCGTAAGCACCCGTTCATACTGCCCTTTTAGAGAACCCGCCTAGAAAGGCGGGTTCTCATCATCCTGGGCTGCGGCGTCACTCTGCTCGGCTACAGCGGCTTTGCTGTAGTCGATGCGGAGGATGGTCTGAGCCTTGATTTCAACCATTTTCCGAGTAACGCCTGCCTCGTCCGTATATTCTCCGGTGCGCAGCTCGCCCTGGATCAGGACCGGATCGCCCTTCTTGAGCTGGCCGGCGAACTTTGAGAGGCTGTTCCATGCAGCCACCCGGAACCAGTCGGTAGACTCGTGCTTCTTGCCGTCTATCTCCCACTTCCTTGTGTTCGCGATGGAAAAGCGGGTTACGGTTTTGCCGCCCTTGGTTGTCATCGTTTCTGCATCCTTGCCGAGATTGCCTGAGATTTGCGCTGCGTTGATGTAAGGCATGATGTGCTCTCCTGAGTTGGTTTTTGTCCCGTTGGGACATACTGCCCGGAGGGACGGGGGGGTGCATGAACTCCCAAGAGGCGAGCTATTTTCGCCGTGCCACGAGAGAGACTTATTGGAGATGGGACCCGGAGCCTGCGAGGGGGAGGAGGCCGAGAAATCTCGATGTGCGCCGCAGGGCGTGAATGCTTTTGCACCTCCCCGATGACCAATGGGAAAGAAAACCTGGATGAGCAATCTGCCACAACGCAGCGCATTCTCGATTCGCGAAACCAGCCGGCATTGTCAGGACGGGCTGCCCAGGGCAGGACTTCACCGCGAATATGCTCTTCGGACGAACAGGACGTTCCCCAAACAGTCGCTTGATTGTGAAGACTGCACAGCGAAACGGATAGGGCTTCGCCCCGGCCGGTGCCACTCCGCAGCCCTAATGCTGTCAAGGCCCCTGCGCGCCGCTCATGCGGTGGCTTTCGGCCAGCCCGGACAGTGGACTGCTGCGCGGCAGCGCCCATAGATCCCCTTTTTTTAAGAAAATGAGGATTTTTCAGATTTGTAAAAAGCGGGGCGATGTTCATCATGCAAGCCCGTTAAACTCCAAGTTCTATGGATTGCTCAATTTCCTGTCTGACCGTCGTGGCGTATTCGAGGGCAGCTTCCTTTGTGATCGGGGTTCGTGCCTGGTCATAGAACTGACCCGTGTTTGCGTCGATGTGGATATTGCGGGCCGTCTCCGTGTGTTCGTAGGTCTGGATCGTGCCGGTCTCGGCCTTCCACTGAAATTGCCCGACCTCTGAAGGTTCTAGAGCAGCTCGCAGGGTTGCGTTGGGATCTTGTTGATATAGTTCTGTATGCCCTGCCTGCTTAAAGTCAATGGCAACCGATTTGCTTATGTCCGTTGAGAGTTTTTCGGCAAGGGTCTCCGCATCGTTCGTATAAATGCGCGCGTCTTCAGTCGCGCGTGAAATCGAGACATAAGCGAGCCGTGAGTTAACGATGCTGCGCGCCATCTCCGTGTCGATGTTGGCAATGACACGGTCTGCCGTCAGACCTTGGGAGCTGTGTGACGTGATGGCGTATCCATGGTCGATTTGGCGTACTTGGCTGGGATCGAAGGTCACGAATCGGCCATCTTTGCCATCCATCTTGAGCGTGATGGACTCAGAAGCTAGCTTCGTGATCGTGCCCAGCTCACGGTTGGCAACGCCAAGTTCCTTGTTGGGCGCGGTGAACTGGACGCGGTCGCCCGTGGCGAACTCGCGTAAAGTTTCGCTGTAGACATTCACGCCCTGGAGACGGCGCGGGTCGTAGGTGACGTTTAGCCCGTCCGCGAGCCGCACAGTGAGTGTGTTGTTTTCTGGATGGATGGAGAGAACGGTGGCAGAAGCGCCGCGCTCGATGCCGTACGCTTTGCTTCCGGTCGTATATTGAAGGACGTTGCCCGCTTCGTATTTCACAGCCCACTGCCGGTCCGCTCCGGTCATATCCGAGCGGTGGGAAAGCGTCGGGAGCTCATGGCCATCCTGGGCGAGCCCTCCCGTCGCCCGCAACTCCGCGCGGATCCCGTTGTTGATTGCCTGGCGACTCGCGTTGTCGGGCGAGATTACAAGCGTTTTTTCAGGACGGGCAGCATAGTCTTTGGCGATGGCTTCGATGCGGTCTTTCGTATTAGGCAACTCGGTGATGCGCCCTTGGACTCCCAGCAATTTGATTCCCGCTTCGACTTCATTGCGAGCCAGATGTTGAACTGCTTTCAGCAACTCCGGGTCTTTTTGACGGACGATCTGATCCAGTTGCGACGTGCGCATGCCGGCGTCCTGCAGCTGCTCGAAAGGTCGTCCAGCTTCGACGCCTTGATGCTGGCGAGTATCTCCGATGACAAGAATTCGGTCTTGCGGGCCCACCTTCAATAGAAAGTCCCGCATTTGCCGCGCGCTTGCCAGACTGGACTCGTCGAGCATGTAAAGATGCCGCCTGGAGGGATCGCCAGTCGCTTGTTCGGTGCCGCCGCGATGAACGAAACTTTGTAACGTTGTTGCTGATATTCCGGCTTCACGGAGCTGCGCGGCTGCACGCGACGTGGGGGCGAATCCTTCCACGGCATAGCCGCTGCGTTCAGCGCCATCGCGGATCGCTTCAAGCGTTGTGGTCTTGCCCGTGCCGGCGAGTCCTTGAATTCCGTGGACACGGTCTGTTGATGTCAGAACCTCTTGAATTACGTTTTGTTGCGCTGAGTTAAGGTAAGCTCGCGTTTCTGAAATTCCTCTGGCTTGTTGCCCGATCATCATCGGCTCTACCGCGTTTTTCCCTTCGACCATCATGGCTATGTTCTTTTTTTCAATAGCGATCGTTTCCGGCGTCGTGAAACGGCGCCCGCTGCCGTATTTCAGAGCGGATACCTCACGCAGCTCGCCGTTCCGTTGCCGCAAATCGAACTCCGCCCGGACCTGGGCGAAGGTTGTTTCCCCCATACCGCGCCGTAACGCGTCCCGCAGAATTACGCGCTCATCGGCCACCGCTTCGCGCTCGAATATTTTTGAGCGGGCGTAGTTCATTGCTTGTCTCGCTTGCGCCTGACCGTCAGTCGAGCGCTCCTGACTGATAGCCCGCTGTCGTGCCTCGGCTATGACTCGATTCGCCTCATTTCCGAACGCCGCGGCGAGCTGCCGGTGTGCATCTAGTACTTCCTTGGGAGAAAGGATCTCCTTCGCGTCTCGCGTTGCATGCGCCGCAATTTGCGCGGCTCCTGCCCCTGTGTGGCCGGTACGCTCCATGTACTCGCGGATTTGCTGCGAGCGTGGGCTGGATGCTTCCAGGTAGGCTTGCGAATACCCCCGAATTTCGGGTGCTCCACTTTTTCCAGGCTCAATTTCGTAGCCAAGATTCCGAAGTTGATGCATGAGACTCGATTGGTAAACGGCTGTGGCGAAATTCTGGGAGTCGAAGAAGCTTTTCTCCTGCAGGGCGCGCGTAGAGCCATCGGCGCGTTGGGTCATATTGAAGATGATGGCGTGCGTATGGAGCTGCGGAGCAGCGTAACCGTCGACAGGTCGCGCAGTGTCATGTTCAAATTTAGCGACAATAAATTGACCAGTCTTTTCGGGAAGTGCATTGCCGCCGATACGCGCCTGCGTGTATCGCTCTAGTTCATTCAAGGCGTTGGTAACAGCTACGCGATGGGCCTCACGCACGCGCGCATCCCCACCTACTAGTGCCGTCAACGAGACAGATTTTGGGGCGGAAAAGGTTGCATCCCAGCCAGCCCGATGTTCCACAGATTTGGTTGTGGTACCATCGGCATTCGTGTATTCGTGGGAGACACGGTGTTTGACCAGCTGCTCACCGGTGTCTGGATGCTGGCCTTCGGTCAACCGTGCAAAGTCGCCGGCTCTGACGGCGCCAGTAAGACCGAGCTGTTCCGCTAATTTGCCCTGCCATTCGCCTTCGACAGCGCCACCTTGCTTGTAGTAGCTCTGCGTCTCGGACGTGTATTCGAGTTGGTGATAGCTCTGCGCTTGGCCCGCGCTAAGTGCCTTAGAAACGGTCAGCATCCTCTAGTCTCCCGTTACCATTCCTTTTTTCCATTTCCTGACTCAACACCCCTAATTTCGGTGCGCGGCTCCTCCTCATGAGCGGAGACCAGGGCGAGTATCGTCTGCTGCGTTGTCGATGCTTCAGATTGTGCTGGCCGGTTTCTTTTGGAGGATCTGGCCGGAGGTCTTTCGCCGTCTTTAGGCAGTGGCGGTACGGGGGGTGCCGCTGGACCTAGCGCTGCAGGAACGGTATCTCTGCGGGGAATGAAGTCTTTCGTGTGGACCGGCATTTCGAGATAGTCGAACGCGAAACGGGCAACGTTGTTACCCAGTTTTAGGTAAGCATGCCTATCATCAAGGCCACTTATCTCTGAGGCCATAACCAGAGGTTCAATCTGACGGTCGACAGTGAAGTTATGGCCTTGACGCGTGCCGTCGAATTTGGTTTCCCGGAGACGCTCAATTTCTACCTTTCCGATAGAATTCTCAATCCATTCCGCGGCTTTCGGTTCCCCGGTTTTCATGAAAATCTTGCTTGCCGGCGACGACAGCATCACTTCGGCGAGATGACCATAAGTCACCTCAAGCTGCGCTTTGCCCTGAAAGCCGAGAACCAGTGGGTTGTTGCTTTTCCGATTCTCGGTAATGGCTGTGTGAAGTTGTGGGAGACGCTGGAGGCTTGCCAGCTCATCGATCACAAACCACACCCTTTTCTGGCCTGGCTGCGGCTTACTGAGTAGACGCAACACGAGCAGGTCAATCCAGAGAGAATGCAGGGGACGCAACGTCTCACGCTCGATCGGTTGGGAGGTAATAAAGACCCAGCCCCTGCGTTCCTTTGCCCATTCGCGGGTGGTCCATGTTCTGCCCCTCGCCTGCTCGCGCGTCGGGAGCAGTTGCAAACAATCTGCGACCAATCCGAGGGAGGACAGCACCCCTACGCGCTGCGCTCCACCGTTTTGATTGATGAAGTGCTCCATGACGGTTCCGGCCACACGTTTTTCAAGTTCACGTGCATCTGCCATCCATGCGGCCAATTCATGCGGTGTGGGTTTTGACTGGAGGAGATGGGCAAAAATCTTCGCTGGAGTTTTATGAAAGAACTCATCGGGTCTGTCGGTGTTGGGCTGGTACAAAGACGTGGCAATGGCGTTGGCTTCGGCAGGGGTTTCCATCTCTTCGGATGGCCCCCAATAGGGCCCTCGATCATCCAGCGGATTGAGAACGATGTCGCCACGCTTTTCGTTATAAAACCGTCGCAGAAATTCGCCTGCAGGATCGTAGACAATGGCTGCGTCATCTCGCTCTTGCATCTGGCGCATGAGCTGCATGATGAGCTGGGTTTTGCCCGCGCCGGTGTCTCCCATAAACAGAAAATGCTGCGCTTCTTTCCGCTCAGGGACTCGCATCAGGGCTTTCAGCTCATCGGTCTTAAAACCCATTCCTTTCCCTCTGCAGGTCGCATTAAACTCTTTTGGGGTGCGCATGATCGGACCCCGTAGCAGCCTTCCATACTTGAGTTGCTTGAAACGCTTTATATCCTTTGGAATCGCGTAGACGAGGCTAAGGATCAACACGACAATGCCCCCGGCGAGCGTCGGCGTAAAGAGCTGGACCGGGCTCTGACCTGCATATACGGCGTCGTGAAACCAGCGATAGAGACGGGCATCGTTGTAGTTGCGTTCCGATTCGAGCATGAAGTCGGTATAACCCTGCGACAGTGCCAGCGATGAGAGCGACACTGGGACAATACGTCCGTCTGGCTTCCGCGTTTGGCCGGCGACAAAATCTACTGGAAGTGCCAGACGCGGGTTCCTGTGACCACCGATGAGATAGAGCAGACAATACCCGCCGAATTGATGAAACTGCGCGCCAATCGCGGCGCGAACATAGCTCGTCAAGTACGATTTCCGAAACGGCGTTTCAAAGAATCGTAATTGCGCGAGCGCGAAAGCAACCACACAAAACGCCGTCAGAAAGATCGCCCCATAACTGAAAATGGGCACGTGCGGCGGCCAGATTACAGTCTCTTTTCTCCCCCATTGTGCTGCCATAGTCATTGCTCCTGAACGTTCTTCGCGGTGTATTGCTGCATCACTTCAACAGCGATGTTGTGCTTGTCTTCGCGCACCGTTTTCATAATTTTGTTCACGCTGTCCGGCGTCAGCTGAACGCCAGTCAGAAGTGGCTCAAAGAGGTGTACGAGCAACATGCGCAAACCTACGATCTCGGTAAACAACGGGTCGGTTACACTGTTGCGCGCCGCGTGAAGAAGGACTTCACGCGACCATTCCCGCAGCGTGGTTCCTTTCTCTTTGGCCGCGTTGGCAATCGTAGCCGCCTCCTCTTCCGTGAAACGAATCGCGACGCTCTGTACACGCGACGGGCGGCCTATCTTCTGCCGTAGGCGCTCGTCCAAACTCAGTTTGTCGTTATCCACAGAAGCCTCCTTCATGCTCTTGCCCGCAGCCGTTTCCGAGCGGAAACGTGGTGTTTCCCGTTGGAAACGACGTGCGCGTATCTCATTGCTGTCAAAGGTGTTTCCGCTCGGAAACATCTTCTGCCTTTACAGCACCCTTTCAGGGATGGAGTGTCAACCCATCCCTGTGCGCAGCACAGTTTCAGCATCACCACTGCATTTGGATCAAAAGGACACAGTCCGCACAGGCGATAAAACACATCACTGAGCGCTTCGGCGACTGTCGATGAAGCACATAACTCACAGCGGTTGAAGCATGCGCAATTCATCTCGTTGCCACCGCTTCGAATGACGGCTTACGTGCTCTTCTGCCGTTGGTTTTTGCTGATACATTTCTTTTGATACGAAGCGATGACGGCGCACTGTGATCGCCGTTGATTTCAAGGTATTGTTGAAACTCTTTGTCTTTGCTGAACACATAGTCCAGCGCCTTGCTAATCACGTCGTCTGCTGGCACATGAATAAAAGCAGCGTACTTGTCTACTAAAATAGCGGTTGACTCTTCAAGAGTGCAGGTCGCTACTACTTTCTTGGTCGCGCGAATGTCCAGCAATGGCATGTGTGTGTTGTCTCCTGTTTGGTTATGCGGCGTAATCGTTGGGAGCGATGTAAAGCTCATGCATCTCGAAACTCTGTGACTCGTGCTCGTAGCCTTCTACGGCGATCAGCTCGCGCACACGTCTTCTGCCGGTGTGTTCGCGTTCGCAGTACATAACAAAATCAATCGCTGCTGCGGTCTCTGCACGCATGAACGAGTGGTTCAAATTCGAGCGCGCACTGAGCGCGAGATTGGACAAACGGCTGAGTGCATCCAATGATGAACTTGCGTGTAGTGTCGATAAAGTGCCGCCGTGCCCAGTGTTCATTGCCTGGAGCAAGTCGTAGCCGCATTCATTGCGAATTTCGCCCATAATGATGCGGTCGGGACGGTGACGGAGCGCGGCTGCAAGCAACGCGCTCGGAGTGACCGCCGGTTGTCCGGGAATCTCCTCTACAACCTCCCAGCGCACAGCGTTGGGGTGGTTCACCTTTAACTCGGCCGGCTGCTCGATAATGATGAGTCGATCTGATAGCGGAACGTGATCGAGGAACGCTTTCATCAGCGTTGTTTTGCCGGAACCTGTACCGCCGCAGATGAGGCCGTTCTTTTTCTTGATCATCATTTCTACAACGTTGTCGCGCACTGTTTCGGGCAGACTCCCGGATGCAATCAGCTCGTCGCTGGTAAACCAACGATTAAATTTGCGGATGGTGAGCGTTGGGCCATTGATGGACGACGGCGCTCCTACAACGGCAACACGTGACCCATCAGGTAGGCGCGTGTTGAGAATCGGATGTTGTGTGGTCAGGTCTTGTCCCAGAATGCGTGCGATGCGCTCGATTGCTGCTTGCAGGCGGTCATTTGTGTATGGCTCGTCAAGCTCGATGCACTCCACAATCCCATCGCGGTCTGCATACACTCCCGTCGTTCCGTTAATCATCAAATCGGAGACGGAAGGATCGCGTAGCAGCTCGCGTAACTGCGGAGGAAAGAACGGCATGATCAGTTCGTAGCTCACCGGACCGCTCCTGCGTTCTGACGTGCCTGTCCTGGTGCTTCCCCTGCGGTTGCGGGAGCTGACAATAATGTGGCATTGGGGTTGATCCCTAGTTGAATTACTTCCACGGAAAGGCGGTTTTCGTGTAGCTCTGTGATGGTCATACCGAGTGGGTTGATGGTTTCAAATTGAGGGTAGATACGTGATTCTTGGCTGACTTGTTTCGGGTTGAGGTAATACGTGACGCTGATGAGCCAGTGCTCTTTTCGCGGCTCTCGTGAATAGCGGGGGGCATACAGTTTGTCGATGTTTACCAGGGCTGTGCCGCGTGCCATCGTTGCACCTTGTACGGTCTCGGTAGACATCGACGTGATGGTGACATTGCGGACTTCAACATCGCTTTGTTCGACCTGGCCGGCGAGTACCTGAGAGGCGAAGTGATTGCTGTTGTCGTCTCCCATAAGCTGCGACGCAAGTGGCTGGGAGAGGAAATAGTAATTGAGTGGATATTTCGTTGATACGGTTTCGCGGTTGACGGTGTAGCGGTAGTTTGCCCAGTCGGTGAGATACGTGCGCACTTCACCTTCTCGCGGGCTGTACTTGAGATCGGTGTACACAATCGCTTGCGCACGTCCCATTTCGTCAATGCGGATGTAGCGATTGACTTGCGGACGATGGGCCAGTGAGACGATGACACCAAAGGCGCAGAGCAGAACAAACGCTTCCGTTCCAATGATGAAGCGGCTCACTCTTCTTTCGGTGTAATGCGCGGCGTAAACCTCATTGGCGACGTGGTCAACGAGCGCGGCCTCGTCAGGGCTCCATGTTGGTTCAGCGGCTTCCGTTTTGCTGGTCATAGGCTGTCCTTCCTTGAGTTAAGTTGAGCGTAGAAAGCGGCTACATTTTGCGCATGATTGAGTCTCTTGCTGACAACATGGAGCATGAAGAACATGTAGAACAGACCGGCTGCAAGCACGAGCAGCAATATCACTTTCAGCACGTTCCCTAAGAACCGCCGTTGAGCGGGGCGCAGACGAACAAGAAACAAAATCGGCATAGGACCTCCTAGACGCCCGCCACGATAGCGGTAACAGCTTTGCCAAAGCCTTCTGCCATTCCTGAAGCTCCGCCAAAGATCGCTTGCGTCAAACGTGGAATGTAAAGCATGTTGAGAATGAATGCTCCGAAAACCGTGAGCACGGGAATGAGGTTGGCGAGCCACATTGGGAGAGAATAGTCACCATTGAACGTCTGCGTGATAAATGTGTTCATGAAGCCAGCCCATACGAAGATGAATGCCGAGGCAACCGCACGCATCATCGCAAAGCTGACTAGATTGTCTAAAAATGAGTAGAACTTCGCGCGAAACGTTTGCGTCATCAGCAACGGAATAAAGATCGGCCCAAATAGCGCCGTCACTCCGTAGAAGATGAAGGAGCTGGCGTTGATCAGGAAAATGATCGCGCCGGCGATGCCGAGAAGCAGTTGAACGATGATGTAGCAGACCAATTGGAGAGGTGCGAGTAGGGACGGCGTATTCGTCCCGCTGGCGGCGTTCTTGATGAGGTCAAGGAGCGTGTTTAGAGAGTTCTGGTCTAACGCTGCAACAATAGCCTGGGCGATATACGAGAAGAAGTGATTGATACCGAAACTTGCTCCGGGAAGTGGATTCACCCAGTAGGTTTCAAGCAGGCAGCACAGCGTGAGCTGGAGCAAAAATCTGATCAGGTCGCCAATCCGTAAGGGCTGGCGATGAAAGCTGAATGAGAGGCTCGTCAAACTCCAATTCACAACCATGTTGAAGAGGACAAAGAACGAAATTGCGCTCAGCTCAATAAGTCCGAACTGCGTAAGAGCGCCACCGTTCTGCGTTGTGAGGTTGGTTAGGTTGTTCGTGAACTGATATAGCCAATCGACACCTGAAGACGCACTGGGCAGTGCCAACGACAGCATTGCGGGGTTTACAAGCATAGGGCTCTCTCACATTTCTCCATCAAGATCAGGGAACATAGGTTTGCCATGTTTTGCTTTCGTTGCCGGCGAAAGAATGGCTCTTTTTCTGAGCCTCGGCGAGCTGGCGGCGAAACTCTGCCTCTTGCTTCTTCTGCTCCTCTGCCTGGCGTTGTTCCTCTTGGAGAACCTGCGCCACCTTGGCCTCCGCCGCAGCGGCGCGCTCGTTCGCTTGTTCCAGACGGACGAGCAGCCCCGCGATGACGGCGAGCGCAGCAAGGATGCTGATAAGAAGTTTCGTATTGATCGCTTTCAACATTCGGGATCCTCCGCGCGGGTTGTTATGGCAGATAGCTCTGCCAGGTGTTCGATTCGTTGCTGGCGTAAGTCGGGTTTGCTGCCTGCTGTTGCTGCATGAAGGCAGCCGTATTTAGGTCGAGAGCATTGGCGTCGCGCTGTTGCATATTTTGAATCGCGGTCTGCTCTGCGAGGCAAGCATGTAAAGCGCCTTGGGCCTGCATTTCATTCATCTTCTGTGCTTCTGCGGCGTTGAGCAGATTTAACTGCTCCACTTCGCTGTTGGTGTCTGCATTCGTGTCGAGTTGTTCCCGCTCGAGACTCGCGGTGGCAGTTGCGCCGGTTGTCCGCGCAGCACGGTAGGCGCCTACAGCATTGATGCAATCCGGCGCGGTCGCATCGGAAAGTTCGATCATGGACAATTGTGCGAGCCGGTCACTTGATCCGGGTGTCTGACCTGCTAGGTATGGCCTGGTATCACTATTCACAGCCACGTTGGCGTTGGTCCACGCAGAGGTGGCGGTGGCAAGGTTGTTTGTATTGAGAGCCACTGTCATTCCGTTGGTTTCACCAAACTGGTTGCCTACAGTGAGCTGCTTGAGAGAATTCAGCTGTGTTTGCCAGAGCTGCTTAAAGGAAAAGCTCTTAAGATTCGCTTCAATCGTCTTGAATTGATTGAGGGCAGTCTGGGTTTGGGTCAGGATCTGCAGGTAGCTTTTGTATTGCGTCGCGTATTGCGTGACGAGTTCGCCATAGCTGGAAGGGTCGAAGACGATATCAAAGCCGAAGAGGGCAAAACTCGGCGTTGCTGTCGCTAAGAGAAGGACTCCAGCAGCCATAATCCCGATGCTGCGCCTGGTCAGTTTCATCTTCATAAAAATCTCCTGGTGTGCGGGTAATCAGTGGTTTCCATCGCGGTTAACTCTGAAGACGGTGCTTGAACGTGAATGTCAAAATGAGCGGAGAAGGGAATCAGCCCTAGAATGAGTTGGCCCACAACGCCTCCTTTCGGTGTGCTGGTTAGAGTGTCGGGTTGACGCGGTGCTCTGCGTAGGCCGGAATGAGAATGTCCCTGCCGATGTACACGCGCGCCCTGGAGCCTTCTTTGAGCGTGATGATTGGCAAGCGATTGAGAAAATGATTCAGGATTTGCTCGGCCTCCATCGCTGTCTCGGATGAAATTCCGTTGCGGATTTGAGCGGAAGGATCAAGGACGGAAGCATTGTTGCCGATTTGCGCGAGTCCACCAAGTCCGCCGATCGCCGCGGCGGCGGTAAACATGGAAAGATAGCCATGATTCACATTGGTAGCTAGGCCCGTTGTTCCGATTTGATCAAGGCCAGGCGCATGGTCGATATCAATAGAGAAGCCGTCTGGGCAAACCGCACGATGGAATGTAACCATAAGCTTGCGTTGTTGTCCGCTGTTGACTGCGCCCACGGTGCCAATGATCCGTGTTCCCTGCGGCAACAGCAGCTGCTGGTGGTCGTGGGAATAGTAGTCCGTGGTCAACATAACGAGAATGGGGCCGTTGAATCCGCCGTCGATATGGTTTGTGACCACACCTTCAAGCACTGTCCCATCAAAGATGCGGTAAAGTTGGCCGTTGTACGCATCGAAGGGATAGGCGGCGAGTGGGTCTTTTGACTCAGGGCGTGTAGTAGAGGCGGGCTGTACATCACCTGGTTGTTGCTGCGGTTGCTGCCGCTGGGGTCCTACGCCCGAAGCATCTGGACTGCCTCCTCCAGCCTGTTGCTGGGGAGTATAGGCCCACGGAGGCTCAACAGCAGGGTTAGGGGCAATTGCTGGCGCCGCGCTCACAGCTGTTGGCGACTGCGGAGCTGCAGCGGCGATTTGATGCGCGAAGTCAATGGCCACGGTACCGCTTTTGAGGGCATCCTGCCGTTGCTTCTCACGGTCAAGGGCGCGCTGTTTGGCCTCAGCCTGGGCTTCTGATGCCCCCGATGTTTGCGTCGGAGCATTTGCGCTGTTTCCATAGATCGACCGCGCTTGCGCGGCTGTCATAGGAGCGGCAGTTGCTGCTTCCGGGGCGGGAACGGAACTCTCATCCTGAAATTGCGCGGCGAGCTGTCTACGGGCGCGTTCTTCGGCATCCCTTCTGGCCTCGATATCCTGCTGCGACTGGAACCCGGCGACTTGTTGCGGATTGACGGTTGTGGGACGCATTGGCAACGAGCTGGTAGGAGCAGACCTGTTCCTGCCCGAAATGAGGCCGATGAGACTGACTATGCCGAACAGCAACACGATCCCGCCAAGCGCTAAAACAATCGGAAGGCCCTTTTTCAGCGGGATCGTTGTATTCGGTTGTTCCGGAACGGTGATAGGCTCTTTCGCTTCTGGTTCATGCATGGTCTAGTTTCCTTCTCCATTGCGGCGAAATTCGACTTTCTGTTTGCCGATCGCGAGATAGCCGTGGTCGAGTTGCTTGGGAACGGTGTAAAGGCCGTTGCTGTAATCGAAATTGATCAGGCTGCCCTTGCCGTCTTTGATCTCGTAAAGCGCCGGGGTTTCCTGGAACTGCCCGCGCAGGTATGTGAATCTGTCGTCGCGCCAAATCTCTTTCAGACCAAGGGTCTTTCCCTTCGATTTGTCCCAGGCAAAGTCAAAATGGAGCGTGTTTGGATATTGGCTCTGATACTGCTCTTGGGCAGTGGCGGCCTGCTTGCGTTCTGCGTCTTCAGCCGCCTTAGCGTTGTCGATCTCCGATTGCAGCCGCGCAATTTTGTCCTGGACTTCTGAAGCAGGAACGAAGACGGGCAACTGCGAGAGTTTTTCTTTGCCGGCCTTATCTCCTGGTTGCAGGAAAACTTTGGTATCAAAATGCGGATCCGCCTCATAGGAAACCTCGCGAAGTTGGAGCGTGTATTCATTTCCGTGGTCGGAGACGATATGCACGTCCGTTGAGCTGTTGGCGACCTTTGGTTTGACACTGATAAAGCGGCTGGCGACTTGGCCTCCATCAAATACCCAGTCCACGGTGTCTCCGCCAAAGACAGTGGTTACCTTCTCCTCTTGGGGCAGGAGGATGAGAGTAGATTGCAACAGGCCGGTGCGGATGACCGGCGGCGGCGCAGTTTCTTGAACCGTGACGGTCCGCGGCGCGTTGGCTTCGAGGTGGGAATTGTCAGGTGTGGCGGCTACCGCAACGGCTGTGGTGGCGGCCATCGTAAACGCGAGTAGGGTCTTCTTCATATACGGTGTCCTTTGTTTGAAGTGATTGGCACAGTCATGCAGTCTCGCCCTGAGCAAAGCGTTCAATGCCCTCAGTGAGCCCATACATTTCGACCAACTTCGCCCTGCGTATGCGGTCCTTGGGCTTAGTCGAAAACTTGGCGTAGCTTTTGTTGTCGAGATTCAAAGTGACGACTTTGGTCAAGCCGTCGCGTCGTATATAGAGAGCTTCTCTTTGTCGGAGACTTTCAAAGAGGTGAAGTTGCTGCGAGTTAAGTTTGAAAAGATCGCCATAGAATTTGCGATCGAACGTTGCGTCGGGCAGGAAAAGGAATGATGTGCAGGCATTGACAATCACGGTGGCATTCTCTCCAAGATCATTGGCTGATTGGCCGATGAGGGTCACACCGGCGAGGTTCTTGCGGGCCGTCTTAATGGAATGAAGCGCACCTTCAAGGAGCTGTCTATTTTTCATCGAAGAGAAGATCTCTTCGATGAGGATGTGCTTTGGTACGCCAAGATGACTGGGGGTGAAGATCACATCATTGATCCGCCGTAGCAGCCAGACCATCAGAGGCTCGATGAGATCGGAGTACGTTTCGTTGTTGACTCCCTGAAAGTCAAAGCACTGCAATCTGGAAAGAGAGAGCGAGTCTTCTACGTTGTCGAAAACAGCGCGATATATCCCGTCTCTTACCCACTTAGACATGTAACGGTCTAAATGTTTTGGAAGGTAGAGATTCGAAAGCCTGCGGTTTGATCGGTCGAGCAAATACATATCCCGCACTGCTTTGAAGACAACATCTCCATCTTCCGGCTCGAGTCTTGCCCCGCCGCTGATCAACAACAACTTGATAAAGTTATTGAGAAATTTGAGATTCTCTTCAGTCGGTTCGAGCGAGAAAGGATTGATGCGTGGCCCATCCTTTCCTACACTGTCCACCTTGCCGCCATAAAGCTCTACCTGGCTTTCATAGCTCGCTCCAATATCAAAAACATAGCTAAAGCCGTTGTACTTCTGCTCAAGCGCCAGCATTTGATTTCCATGCACTGACTTTCCTGCTCCCGGAGGGCCGAGAATGAGCATGACGCGGACTCCGTCCACATACACATCTTGAAAGAACGGTGTGCCGGTCCTGGTTTCAAAGATGTTTAGATACTCGGCATCAAGGTCCTCGGAATATGTGTGGCCGATATGCGGCGCAAAGATAGAAGACAGGCGCGCGTGGTGATCTTCGCCCAGCCACAATGGGAAAACATTGAACTGAGAGTTTCCCGGAAGCATGGCATAAAAAGCAGAGAGGTTTCCCAGTGTCTCTTCCATGATCTGGGCGCGGTCTTCGACAAAGGCGCCGTGCACGTCTGGGGCGGTTTCGCGCAACTTGTCGAGACTCCGCGTTGCAATCAGAAGTCGCAGCGAAAATTCGCCCTGACTCTTCTTGTCGAGTGATCGAATGACGTCCGTCAGGTCGTTTACTTTGGTGTTGGCCGCCTTGGCTCCTGCAGATGTTTCGAGCGAGTCTACATCCCTGCCGCTCAGCACTCTTTGAAAGATCGATGTTTTGAAGAAGCTGATGAATTTCTCCTGCTGATCGATCTCGTTCCTCGCGGCCTGCGATGACTTCGGCCGCCACGCTGAGCAGAGGATGTTGTCACAATCCAGTGAAAGAAAATTAGAAAATAGGCATGGCCGCGAGGCTTCCGGGGTGGTCATCAGGGAAAACATCTGGACATAGCGTTTGCCCACTGTAAGGTGATCGCTATGCCACGCTACGGAACTTTTGACGATCTGGCGGTCCACGCCAGTGTCGGAGCGTAAATGGTCCTTCTCTGCCCACTCTTCAAGGTTGAAGAGGTATGAGAAGAACTGAAACGATTCCTCTTTACCCAACAGCCGCAGGCCCAGTGAATTTCCCAAATGAGCCTCAAGGATCGTGGCTGCCTTTTTAAGCAGCAACAACAACCTTGAAGAGTCTTCAGCCTGTTGTGGCGGCTTCGTAATGAAGGGCCTAGCTCTTGGGGGTTCTAAGGTAAGGCACCAATGGAGGTCAATGCGCCGAAAGCCAGCATTCTCTTCAAGAAATGACAGGCGGTCGTCTACAAATTCTTCTGTGACTGGGTTGGTGTATTTCTTCTGCCGTGGAATATCAAAGCCGAAGCGCACGCGCCTGTACTGATACAGGCAGGAACCTTCAGGCAGACCACTGAGTGCGCCTTCGACGGCGCGTACATGCCCTTCGAGCTCCGGGTCGGTAACGCTCTCGTCGTCTATACCCGTGAGAGAGAAAAGGCATCCGTAGCCACCACCTTTGAGCCCGAAAAGGTGTGGTCCGACAAAACGCGAAATAGGCACAATACTGGAGGCCGCTCCGGCCTTGGCGAACCACGGGTTCTTAGAATTTACGCGGGTCATAATATGACTTTTGTTTGAGGCTGAGGCCCCAGAGGTTGAACATCTTTGGCTGTTTTCGGACGATGAGCCAGGCACCGCCGGCCATAGTGGGGAAAGTGAGGATCGCCAGCAGGCGGAACCCCGCGAGGAAAACCGCTATCACGACAAACGAAATCGAAAGCCATGTAGGCAGGTCGAGACCTAGTTTGGTTCGCCCCCTGTTCATGGCCTGGTTGATCGGTAACGGCTCTCCTCGCTTCGGGGTTTTCATGAAACGCTTTGCCCCGTAAGAGAGCTGATCCAGCCCGCGCCCCACCCCAACACGCCAGCGCCAAACAACGCGCCGAAGAGTTGCGGAATAGCCTCGGTGAACCGTCCGCCCATCATCTTGATGCCCGCCCAAACCAGGCAGACGAGACAGATCACAGCGCCGGCATACATGCAGAAAGTTTTGAACGTCGTCATAAGGGTGGTTGCCCCGGAGAAGTCCATCGATCCCTGCGCATGGGCAGCCGTTGAAAATGCGATGAAGATAACGCTGGGGGTTAACGCGCGTGCAATTTTTCGCACTCGCTCCTTCGTGAACTGTGCTGCGGCTGAGCAGCGTAGCTTGATGAGGTCCTGTTTCAAGGTATTTATTTCTCCTTCGGAAAGTTTGTTGTGGTTGCAGCGGATCATTTCCTCTAACGTATGTCTGAGGCCGGTCGGCCTATCGTGATCGACCGGCCCCCGTCTACTACTCAGCGCACCTCCTTTCCATCAAGATTGCGTGCGAAGATACACAAAACTGCATAAATCAACTTCGTGTATCTTGCACAAAGTTATACAACACAATTTTGTGCATGTGAAGCACAAAGAAGGGCTGCATAGTTTTGTGTATATAGATGTTTGAAGAAAAAAGACTTATAACCTCTATGCTCGTAAAGATTGTTAAGATTTGTGAGTGCCTTGCTCTTTAGGAGAAGCCATTTAGCCCGTGCCACACGCACCTTTTCGATACGATTACGAGCAATTCTGCGCAGCGCTGGGGAAGCGAGTAAAACAGCTACGCAAAGATCGCGGAATAACACATCGAATGCTCGTACAAAACCATGGATTTCATTTGACGCAGATTGCGAGAATCGAACGTGGCGAATCGTTTTCAGTACCAACGCTGCTGCGCTTGGCAGAAGCGTTTCAGATTCCGCTTGAGGAATTAATTGCCGGTCTCGAAGTTGTTGAGACCGGCAAAAAAAGTTCACCAAAGGTGAGAGAATGATTTCGTTCCACCAGTCTTGAGCAGGTTCTGTTAGGCTGACATTTTTCCGCATCTATTAACTGAAGCGGGTTGAGAATGGGAATTAGCGACATCCCCTTCCCAATTTTTTTAGCTGGGGCTTATGAGAAGGCAGGAATTACATCTCATCGACGAAAACCAGAACGCCGTGTCGCCTGCTATCGCGGCTGCGGTTGAAGCTGCGTATCGTTGGGCAGTTGCGATGTTTCCACAGATTGATTCTGCGATCTTGGCCAACGCTGCCGAGCGTTTGGCTAAGAGCATGGAAAAGAATAAAGATCATCTGGGTTCCCCGCGTCGTTACGCATACGCAGCGATGCATGGAAAAGTGCGGGACTGGCTTAGAACGATGGCCGCGAACGAACTAGCTGTTGGTTTGGATTACGCCCTGGATGAACACGCAAAAATAACGAACTCGTTTCAGGATGCGGTAGAGAGATCCATTCTTTTTCAGCAATTACGAAGTAAATTGGGCGACCGCGACCGGTATATTCTCGTCTTGCTCACAGAACTGCAGGCTAAACCCGAAGACGTCGCAACTGCCTTGGGTATTAACTATAAGGCAGCCACAAAGGCGATTGAACGTCTGCGTGAACGCATCGCAGCATGTCTTGATATCGCCGCGGAATCCAAGAAGAATACATCTCCAGGACTATCCACAACGAAGGGCCTTGCCAAGGAATGGATTTAATCAGAGAGTTCTTTTTAGACGCGTTCCCCAATCCGGATCGAGTCGGCTGTCCGGATGAAGAGACGTTAATGGCTCTCGCGGAAGGTCGCCTTCCACCTGAAAATCCTGTGTGTCTCCATGTGGGCTCCTGCTCGGAATGTTTTGCGGAGTTTACCGGCTGCATTCTTGAATTGGAAGCACGGGAGAACGGAGATGTTATTTCTGAGGCTGCCAATACTAACCACAAGGCAATGAATTGGACAGGCATTGCGTCTTCTCTCGGTAAGCAGGAATCCGCCGCCGCAAATGCTCTACAACGTCTTCGTGAGCGGATTGCTGAGTACCGTCATCGGGGAGAGAATCAGGAACTTAAAAAGCCGCTGTAGGTGTCGCCCAAATCGTCAGCGATGGCCGCTTCAGCCCCATGGACTCGAACGATGAGCTCACGACTTATCTCAAACTGAAATTGGAGCTGAGTCTCTAATAACCTTGAAAGCAAAAAGATTTGGAGGGTGAAGAAATCGTAACCGTGAAACGTGCCGCGACGAAAACACAAACAACTAAGACAGAAGAGCGGCCCCTTCGCAAACTTTCCATCAGGTTAACGGCAGCGATTAACAAAGAGACGAGAGCGGAAGTCAACAAAAAAGGCGAGCTTTCAGACCTTATCACTGATGCCATATTCGGGGTGAATCTGTTGAATATGGAGGTCGTTGACCTATACCGTGCGCGGGACCACAGATTAAAAGTAACAGTGCGACAAACACAGGTCAGCGTCTCAGATGAAACCTACGAAAAAGTAGCAAAAGCCGCCGCTACCCGTGGCTGCTCGATGAATTCGATTGTGAACAGCGCCTTAGTTGTCTTCCTCCGAAAGTCGGCCAACAAAACGGCCTTCGGACGAAAACAGGCGGAAGAAATGTAGCAATACAAAAGGGGAGCCAAGCTCACCTTTTGTATTCGTTGTGATTGCTGGCGCCGACGGCGTGGTCAATTCCAAATAGTTGCGGAAAGGAAGCGCTGCGCTTCTTTCGCTAAGGCGTAGGCTGACTCAGCCGTACAAATCTTCGCGAAACCAAAATCCAGATAAGGTCTTCTGATGGCGGCGTCGAAGTCACGCAGGATAGCCCCGACATGAACGTAATAGCTTTCTCTGCCAGTATGCATACGCAACGCCGATCACAAAGACGG